>Ga0210403_10000777_pt1 | contig 31836 bp, 27 predicted proteins | sample IncBWC19MmetaG_FD_150863 | JGI IMG/M metagenome (GOLD analysis project Ga0210403, IMG submission 150863) | Forest soil microbial communities from Barre Woods Harvard Forest LTER site, Petersham, Massachusetts, United States - Inc-BW-C-19-M | ecosystem: Environmental > Terrestrial > Soil >...
TTTACTTCGACTAGACAACGCAGTTATGCCTGAGATGACGGCCTTTTTCTACTTCGAATTAATCCTCTTTGTTCATTCCCGGTGAGAAATCCGGGCTAAATCCTTTCCGGGGCATCGAGATTCTTCCTCCGCATCGATTCTTGTAGTTGCCACCGGCACGCCTAGCGAAAGTGATTCACGCGCTTAAACTCGGTCCAGTCGGTAAAGGCTGTGAAGAATAGTGGCTTGCCACTGAACGCTAACGGGGAAACCGGCCCCACCGCCATGAATGGGAACTCTTGGAGGTCGCGGCGTGGAAAACTCTGAGGGTCGCGGAAGGATTGGTATAGCTCAAGTGCCCGCTTGTCGCCTCCTGCGAAGTCGCGAAGTCGGTCGAGTTCTGTTCCCATCGCCAACCCAAATCCGAACGCCAGGATTCGGAGCTGCTGAAGAATCTCATTGTCCACACCCCCCAAGGTCTGGCTAATAAAGAACCATCCGATTCCATATTTTCGTGTTTCGCGGACCGCTCTGCGTAGCAGTGAGCGGAGCCGATCGGCCTCCGAGTCTTCTTCAAGCCTTCCGCTTGGGGCGTGCCTATGTGCTTCGTCTAGCAAAACCAATACGTTGGCGCCTTCGCTGGAAGAAAGTGTCGCCGTGGCCTGTGAAACGAGCACGTTCAGCAACTTACCTAGTATCCGCCGCTGCAGTTCGTCTGACCAAAACCTGCCCTGATTACCCCGTGCCGACAGGTCTATTACCACAACAGGTCGCGGTGAGTTTTCGCCCGAGCTGCCCATCAGATCTGACACGATTCCGTAAAGTCTGCGCTTGTTCTGCCCTGTCGCAAAAAGATCGGCTATGGGACGCCATTTGTCCCTAAACACGTCCGAGAGCCTATTCGCAAGAATGTCTTGAGCCCGGTTCTGCAGCCTGCGCCTGGGATCTTGACTGGGGAAAATATATTGCAGGCTCTGTTGGTCTAATAGGGCATTGAGCGCGGCTACCAAGGCTTCTTCCCGGTTCAAGCCTGCCAGAGGAAACATTTTCTTGCCGTTGTCTTGCGCTCTTTCCAAGGCGTTTCGCATAACCTCGGCTGCCCTTGTTGCGTTGGCTGGATGCGTGATCGTAAGTTCTTCGCACAAACCAAGTGAGATCAGCATCTCCTCGAATACAGTCCAGTCGTCTAGTTGAATGTCGCTTATGCTGTATTTCTGAACCCTTCTGCCGTACCCCTGGACGACCTGGTCAAGTTCAAGTCCCTGTTTGCCAACTCTTGTACCCGTTAGCTCAAGGGAGAATTCTCCTTGGGGATCGATTACGAGAATTCCCATGTTGATGTGTCGCGCATAGGCGCATAGCATCATCTTTGCTAAACCTGACTTCCCAGAACCGGTCTTTCCAAACACCCCCAAGTGGTAGGCCTCGCCGGCCCCGCCTGGTCCGCTTCCAAAATGCTTGAACCACATTGGGTAGAGGACGTCATTAGCGTACGCTCGGCCAAGATAGACGATTTCGTCTTGGTAAACCGACAGCAGTCGATCTAAGAGCTGCTGGTCGACACGAAAGACCCTGGTTCCGGTGGGAGGGACCATCCCAAGGACTTCGGGTTCAAATCCGCTTGCGGACTGCCTGAATGTCGCTCCGACCACGAAGTCTGCGGTCCGAGTATCTTGGCGGTTCGTAATCGGCGGAATTTCACCTGTCCGCTTCACTAAGTTGCGGAACACTGAATCTTCGTGCCAGCGATTCTTGAGCTCGATGCCCACGATCTGTCCGACTGACGTGATGTTTTTCCCATTCTGGACCGCCTCCAAAGCTGTGAGTGCCCCGACTAGCCGTTCCTCGGTCGCTTCCTGTAAGAGATCGACAGTCAGTTCTGTGTTCGTGGACGGGCTTCCAACTACGGCGACGTCTTTAGTACGATCGTTGACCATCAATTTCCTCCGCGACCACCTTCAGTACGATAATTCTGCAGGCACAACAGTGTGGTTTCAGTATCGGTCGAGGAACCTACTGCGTGCTGGGCTACAGATTGTTCGATGACGGCTATTCCAGCTCCAAGGCTCTTCACCATACGGTCTGCGAGAAACAGGGGATACGGTTCGGTGACAGCGGGATTGAAGACCTGCCTTTTGATGCCTTCCAAGACCATGGCGAGTTTGGCTTGGCTGGTGGCGATAGGGCCCGGTAGTTCGAGCCGCATCGCGGGAGCCCATCCATAAGGCCGGTAGAAGACAACTCGCATGTTCTCAATCGACTGGTTCATTTGCTTCTGCTTATCGGCGGAGCAGAAGGCATGCGGCAAGTGATATTCCTGGTCTTCCTCTCCGAAATGAAAGATCTCTAGAGGTCTGATATATTCGTCGGGCTCCAAGATGATTGTCGCGAGTGTCTTTCCGTCGGTTTGGGACAAGTCGGGATCGGACACGAGGCCGACGAGCTCATTTCTGCCGCTGTATTTCGGGACGGCTACGGCCCGGTCACTTTGAATGAGAGACAGGAACCGTTCAAGGATGTCTTGCTCCTTCCAGCGACGACTGAATTCATTACTCAATAGCAGAGGAGCCCCGCGGAAGCTCGTCAAACCTTGGTTGAGATAAATCAAGAGGACGATGAACGAGCCGTCTAGCAGAACGAGATCGTGCGGGGCCGTGGCTGCCAGGTCCAGCTCCATCGAGATCATCAGCCCGCGCAGGGTGTTCGTGGCATTCTGGCTGTGCTCGAAGCTGTTCACCCACATTCGGTGAAAAGGTTCCTGCCAGTACCGACGAGCTTCCTTCGATGTCCCTTCGACGGCCACAGCCGCCGCTGCGCATAGGTCTATGGCCGTCAATCGGTGTACCTGGTAGGATCCATCGATTCCCACGACTGAGGGTTCTCTGCTGACGTCCAGGTCCGCCTTTCGCGCGATCAGCTTTTCTGTTTGGGCCCGCTCGCGTAGGGAGTTGCGTGCTTGCCGGAGGCGGATAAGATGTGAGGACACGCGTTCAGAGATGGATCCCGCCTGCGCAAGAAGGTCGCGAACTAGCGCATCGGGGAGATCGGAGAACGTGTCCATCGGTTACTCGCTCCAGAGCCTGTAGTTGCTGTTTGTGAAATCGCGATAGCTTTGGTCTCGGGCGAGCCTAGGCATGAGCCACCGCGTTTGAAACCACGAAAAAATGTCAGCTGCTGACGCAGTTTGCCAGTGCAACTTTTGTTGTTCGCCGCGCAAAAACTCTCTCGTGTTCGACGCAAGGGGGACGACGAAGCTTTCGCGCTCGATCCCGTGGTAGCTCCAGGCCATTCCTAGCTTGAGCTTCTTCAGACACTTCCGAATGACTTCTCTGCGGTTTCGAAAGCCTTCGCCCCAGGCTGCTTGCCGGTACGTCGGTTCGCAATGGCGTTTTGCATAGGCGGATATGTCGGCGTATAGGCCGTTTGAGAAGTGGAACTCGCCAGTCCCTCGGCTGAACCCCACGGGGTGAAAAAGCTTTTCTCCTTCAAGGGTGAGGCGGTTGTAAAGCGAAGACCGACCTAGGGCGGACATCGTTGTGACTAGCGCTATGCGTCCGTCGAACGATTTCTTCCTGATTCGCGACTTCGTTCCACGGTATTTGCGGTGGAAGGCCTTCCGGACTTCGTCGCTAGCGCACAAGAGAGCGATGAATTTCCCAAAGAGTAAGTGGGAATACGGGGGTACAGCTCCGAGGACAAACGCGTCCAGGACGTGGCGCAGGCGCTCGAACCGCTGGTGCTCTGTCCAACCAATCCAGTCGTCGCGACCCGATAGTGCAATAACGGGATCGCAGAGGCCAATGATGCCGATTAGCTTGTCATTCTGTCTATCCATGACCAAGAAGCGCAGCCGACGCCCGTAGCCGGATGATATCGGCACGGTCCAATGAAGAGCCGCATACCGAAACAGCTGCTCTTCTATACTTCTGGATTTGACCTCAACTAAATAAGGGCAAATGGCGGTCGGGTCCAAATCGAAACCGCTCGCTATGTAGCGTAGTAGGTCGTTCTCGAGTGGACGTAGCCCGGGCGCTGACTCCAAGACCCGATGTTCCACTGCGATTGCGTGGAGTTTTCTGACCGTATCTTTGTCAAGGGTCTCCGGCGGCAGCACGCGGGAGCTGCTGACGCGAAATCCTTGCTTCCGAAGAGAGTTCTTGATCTTTCGAATGAGTTTAGTTCTATACACGTGCTTTGTATTTAAAACGAAATCTGTAGTTTGGCAAGAGAATCCTTTGAGAGCGAAGACGGGAAGAAGGACAAAAGGGAGAGTGCGATGGAGAGAATGGAGCGGCCTATCGGAATCGAACCGACACCTGAACCTTGGCAAGGTTCCGTACTACCACTATACTAAGGCCGCTCAACGACACTTCATTTTATAACATGACCGCGAGGCAGCTACAAGCCTTTCGCGGCTTGCTTTTCGTGCCCGGCCTAATCCCGTTTACTTGTTTCAGGAAACCATCGTGACGCGCGCGGACTTGACCACTGGCGAACGCTTTTGCCTGTCGGCGAAGCGATCCGCCTTGTCCTTGTCGGTGTAGACGCGGCCGAACTTTTCGCCGTCCGCGTAGTACACGGTGACAAGAAAATGGTGGTGCTTGCGGCGCTTGTCTTTGCCGAAAGTGGTCTTCTCTTTCTTTGGGGATTTTTTTGTCGGAGTTTTGGTCACAGAGGCCATCCCTGATTAGTATGGTGGGTCACTGCATAAACTATCGCAAGGAAGCTGCAGACGCGCAAGTACCGCTGTCGATAGTAACGGCACATCCATTAAGATAGTTTTAGGCACATGCGGAATCTTCGCAATGGCGCGAACTCGATGCTGCCCCCATTCGGTCCGCGCGTCAACCAGTTCCTCGAGGCGGGCCGCAGACTGAGAATGAGCCAATTTGGACCACCGCGAAATGCCTTGTTTTGGCTCAAAATACAGGCAAAATCGCTATTTTTGCCACGCGTGCACCTTGTTGACGGAAACATTCATCAAAAGGAGGTGCCGCTCATGAAACTTTTCCCGCTTTTTTTCGTCTTAGAGAGTGAGGACAACGGTAAGCTGAATGTGGCGGAGAATGAACATGATCATGACAATCACGAAGCACCCGCCCCTCGTCGAAGACCTGCGGAACCACTCGCAGGAGCAAATTGCAGAACTACGCATGCTGCTTCAGTCCGGGGCGCCCTCGCGGCCAGATCCGCGGAGGCCCGGTTTCTTTGAAGTCGAAGGGCGGTCAAGCGTTTATTACGTTTTCAAATATCCCACGGGGACGAAAGTGATGTTGCTTGGAGTGTGGGAACGCGACAGCGACCCAGTTGCAGAGCTTGTAGCCTGCACCTGCCCTGCTGCGTAATTTTTGATTTTCTCCTCAGAGCACAAAAACGTAAAGAGCGCTCCGGCCAAGCCGGGGCGCTTTTTCGTTTCGGATTACTCCTTTTCTTCGAGTTCCAGAGCGGCCGAGTTAACGCAATAACGCAACCCCGTTGGATTGGGACCATCGTCGAACACGTGGCCCAGGTGCGCGTCGCAGCGGCTGCATTTGACCTCGACGCGAGCCATACCGTGGCTGGCATCGGTTTCGGTCTCGACAGCCGCCTCGTTGGCCGGGGCGTAGAAACTGGGCCACCCGGAGCCAGAGTGGTATTTGGTATCGGAACGAAACAGCGGCTGCCCGCAGCAGACGCACTTGTAGACCCCAGGGGTGTCAGTATCCTCGTACTCGCCGGTGAAGGGCGGCTCAGTTCCCTTCTGGCGGGTCACATAGTACTGATTCGACGTGAGTTGCTTCTTCCAGGCGGCTTCGTCTTTGCGAATTTTTTCATCCATAAGCTTGATTACCCCTCTATGAAATTGGCCTTTGCCTTGCATCATCTGAGTATCAGATACAGCCCGGCGGCCTGACGATTCAGGCCCGGGCGCTGGCTCACTATTTATCATTCATCTTAAATCTTACCCGGCATGCGCGCGTTCGTCACTTTCCCTCATTCCAAGACGACCTAGAAGAATTTGTGGCCTCTGAAAAGGGGCGTGCGTCAATCTCTGGTTAGGCGGCGGCTCGGATGTATCATAGGCCGAGGAGTGCGCGCCGTGAACAAACGTCAAGAAAAGGACGACTCTCAACAGGTTCAGTGGCAGCTGGGCCGAGCCGCAGCGCAGATTTTTGCCGTCAACGATCGCACGAACCACATGCTTATCGAGCGTCTTGACCCTGCCGCCTGGAGTGCAAAACCGCCCGGCAAGGTACGCAATATCGCGGCGATTTTCACGCACATGCACAATGTCCGCACCAAGTGGATCAGGCTTACGGCGCCGCACTTGAAGGTTCCAAAACAGCTTAGCCGCGCACACTGCACGCCGCGGCAGGCTCGTGCCGCATTGGCCGAGAGTGCCGCGCGCTGCGAAGAGATGCTGGCGGAAGCGCTCGGCGGTCGCGGGGGCCGCATTGAAGAGTTTCGCAGAGACGGCTGGGCTCGGCCTTGGCCGGTTGGGCCGGAAATGTTGTGCTACATGATTTCCCACGAAGCCCACCATCGCGGGCAAGTATGTATGCTCGCCCATCAGCTTGGATTCCCCTTGTCCAACGAGGTGACGAGCGGGCTCTGGAATTGGGAGAAGCTGTGGAAGGAGTGCGGGGCACCTGGCGGCCTCGGCGGCGAATCCTCCTAAGGGATCAAGCGAGTCCGCACTCTACGGGCACGGGCCGCCGTCGCCCCTGGATGGGCGAAAAAAGCCGCTGTTGACACCGACGCGCATTTTCTTTATTTTCTTAGAATGAACTCTCGGGCGCATCGCCACCATCGTCATCACGGCCATACGCCGCGCCCGATGAGGTGTGCATAGAGTTTCGCAACACAAAGCACTCATCGGCCCGCTGGCGCAAAAAGCTCCAGCGGGTTTTTTGTTTTCGGCGGCGAATTTGGAGGCAGGCAAGTGGAATCCCTGAACATTGACTTTGAGAAAGCGGGCGGGCTGGTTCCCGTGATCATTCAAGACTATCGCAGCGGAGACGTGCTCATGCTTGGATTCATGAACTCGGTCTCGCTGGCGGAAACGCAACGGTCCGGTGAAGTGGTTTTTTTTAGCCGGTCGCGCAATAAGCTTTGGAAGAAGGGCGAGTCCAGCGGCCACGTGCTGAGAGTTCGCGAGGTTCGGGTCGATTGCGACGCCGACGCACTGCTCGTGCGCGTAGAAGCAGTCGGCCCCGGCGTTTGCCATGAAGGCTATCGCAGCTGCTTTTTCCGTTCGCTGGCATCGGATGGAGTGGCGGAAATAGTCGAGGAGCGTATGTTCGCGCCGGAATCAGTCTATGGCGCGCAGCAACAGGAGAAAAAAGCATGAGCTGTCTGAAGCTTGGAATTCCCAAAGGCAGCTTGCAGGACGCAACGCTCGACCTTTTTGCGCGCGCGGGCTGGAAGATCACGCTCAGTTCGCGCAGCTATGTTCCCACCATCGATGATCCTGAAATTGAATGCCTCATGGTGCGGGCGCAGGAAATGGCGCGTTACGTGGAAACGGGGGCGCTTGACGCAGGAATCACGGGGCACGATTGGGTTGTGGAAACGGGAGCGGCTGTGGACGAGCTTTCGGATCTGGTCTACGCGAAGCAGCGGCTCGCGCGGGTACGCTGGGTGCTGGCTGTACCGGAAGACTCTTCGATGCGCGACGTGCGCGACCTCGAGGGAAAAATTATCGCCACCGAAGTGGTACAGATTACCGAAAAATATCTCGCGCGCCATGGCGTGAAAGCGCGCGTGGAGTTTTCCTGGGGCGCGACGGAAGTCAAAGTTCCGCAGCTTGCGGATGCCATTGTGGAAGTGACGGAGACGGGCTCGTCGTTGCGAGCGAATCGGCTTCGAATTGTGGACACGGTTCTTGAATCGGCGACCGTGTTCATCATGAATCGCGCCGCGGCTACCGAACCGTGGAAGCGTGAGAAGGCGGAAAACTTGATTCTGATGCTGCAAGGGGCGATTGCCGCCGCAAGCAAGGTCGGCTTGCTGCTCAACGTGCATCGCGATGACCTTGCCGCCGTTCTTGGTGTCTTGCCGGCTCTCAAAAAGCCAACCATTTCGGCTCTCAGCGATCCGGATTGGGTCGCTATCAATACGATCGTCGAAGAAGCCGTGGTGCGGCAAATCCTGCCAAAACTGAAGGCCGCCAAGGCGCAGGGTATCGTCGAATATCCCCTGAACAAGATCGTGCTCTGATGCGCATCCTCAAACTCACCTCCGCCGTAGAAAAAAATCTCCTCCGCGCTCGCCACGAGCGCGATCTCGAAGCCGAGCGCGTCGCTGCGGGCATTATTGGGGATGTGCGAAAACGTGGCGACGTCGCGCTGGCGGCTTGGGCAAAAAAGCTGGATGGAGTCGATCTTCGCCGATGCGGTGTTTGGGTTTCGCAAGACGAAATCAACGCCGCGAGGAAGCAGGTCCGTCCGGATTTTCTCCGCGCCATACGCCACGCCGCGGCCAACATTCGCCAAATCGCCGAGAAGCAACTCCCTCAGGAGTGGATTGTCTGCCTGGATCGCGATCATGGCATCTGCGTCTCTCAATTAGTTCGCCCCATTGACGCCGTCGGCTGCTACATTCCCGGTGGCCGGTTTGCGCTTGTCTCGACGCTTCTCATGACCGTCATTCCTGCGCAAGTCGCTGGCGTGAAGCGCATCGCCATCGCGTGCCCCAAGCCCAATGCTGAACTCCTCGCCGCCGCCCATCTTCTTGGCGTCTCGCACATCCTCCGCGCCGGCGGCGCGCAAGCCATCGCCGCGCTGGCCTACGGGACCAGAAATATCGCCAGAGTCGACAAAATCTGCGGCCCTGGCAATCGTTTTGTTACCGCCGCAAAACAGCTCGTCTCCAGCGATTGCGCCATCGATCTCCCCGCCGGCCCGACGGAGGCCATCGTACTTGCCTCGAACGGCAAGCCCAAATTCATCGCCGCCGATCTCCTTGCGCAGGCCGAACATGCTCCGGACGCAGGAAGCTTTCTTGTGACGACGTCGCCGGAACTGGCCCGTGCGGTCCAGGCCCAAATCGAAATGCAGCTCGCCAAGCTTCCACCAGACAATCCCGCGCACTCTTCGATGCGAAACACCGGCGCCATACTCCTCGCCCCCTCACTAGCCGCGGCTTGCGAATTCACCAATCGCTTTGCTCCCGAGCATCTCAGCCTTCCGTATTCTCAAGACCCGGTGCTGAAGAACATTACTTCCGCGGGAACGGTTTTCCTTGGATTTCTGGGAGCTCAACCTCTCGGCGACTACATCACTGGCAGCAATCATGTTCTTCCAACGGGCGGATGGGCACGTACTCGCGGCGGCCTCTCCACTGCCGACTTCGTCAAATGCGTGACCGTCCAGACCTTCACGCGCCGTGGCTTCGAAAGCGTCGCGCCGGACGCGATAACGTTGGCCCGCGCCGAAGGCCTGCTCGCTCACGCCAACGCAGTCAAAATCCGCATGAGTAGAAAGCCACCCATGAAAAAGGATGTCGAGGTCGGGCAATGAAACCGCAACTCCACGTTCGACAAGCAATTCTTGATCGCCGCACCTACGAACCGCCCGGTGAGGGCCGAGCCGACAAACTTCGGCTAGATTTTAATGAGAACACCGCCGGATGCTCGCCCACCGTACGGCGGGCGTTAGCGAAACTTACGCCGAAGCTTCTTTCGATGTATCCCGAGTACGAGCGCGGCACGCAGCGGCTCGCGCGCCATTTTCAGGTGAAGCCGGAGGAGTTGCTTCTCAGCAACGGCGGCGATGACGCTCTCCGCGTTTTCTTTGACGCGTTTGTCGACGCGGGAACCAGCGCGGTGATTTGCGAGCCGACGTTTCCCATGTATCGCTATTGGGGAGAGGTGGCAGGCGCGAAAATCAAAGTGGAACGTTACGGGCCGGCGATGGAGTTTCCGCTGGAAGGAGTGCTGCAGGCGCTCGCGAATCGACCGCGCGTTTTATTCGTCTGCAATCCGAACAATCCGACGGGCACGCTGCTGAACAAATCTGTGATCGAGACGATTTTGAAGGCCGCCACGCATACGGCCGTTGTTATCGACGAAGCATACGCCGAGTTTTCCGGCGTTACCGTGATTCCATGGATTCACGAGTACCCGCAGCTTTTTGTGGTGCGAACTTTTTCGAAAGCTGCGGGACTCGCCGGGCTTCGGTTAGGCGCCGTCATCGCATGCGCGGAATCGCTCGCGGTCCTTCGCCGAGCCACGGCGCCTTTTCCCGTCAACGTCGCCGCGCTCGCCGCGGCCGAAGCAGCGGTCGGCGATCCCAAAACGATGAAGCTTTATGTGAAAAACATCCTGCGGACACGCGGCTGGTTCGAAAAAGAACTCTACAAACTCGGTGTGAAAACCCATCCGAGCGCCGGTAATTTCCTCCTCGCCGATTTCGGTCTTGGCGCATCCGAAATGTGCGCGTACCTCATCACAAAAGGCGTCCTACTTCGCGATCGCGCGAAAGACATCGGCCCAGGCATGGTTCGGGTCTCCATCGGCACACAAAAAGAAATGGAACGATTATTGAAGCTCATCAAGCGCTACAGGTGAACGTATGCCTCGGACGGCCACAATTCATCGCAAGACGAACGAGACGGACATCCGGTTGAAGATGAATCTCGACGGGCGGGGAAAATCACGCGTCGCCACGGGTATTCGCTTTTTCGATCACATGCTGGATCTCGTTGCGCGGCACGGCGCTTTCGATCTGGAAATCACCGCGAAGGGGGATCTGGACGTCGATCAACACCACACGGTCGAGGATGTGGGCATCGCGCTGGGCGAAGCGGTCGTGAAAGCTCTTGGCTCAAAACGAGGAATTCTTCGTGCGGGATATTTTTTGATGCCCATGGACGAAACGCTTGCCGCCGCGGCGGTCGATCTGGGCGGACGTCCCTATTGCGTAGTGAACGCGAATATTTCCGCGAAGCGCGTCGGCGATTTTCAAACGGAGCTTACCGAGGACTTTTTCCAGGGTTTCGCACAAGCGGCGCGCGCCAACGTCCATTTGCGCGCGCTTTATGGCCGGTCGTCGCATCACCAGGTCGAAGCCATGTTCAAAGCGTTCGCGCGTGCGCTGCGCTTTGCGGTTTCGCGCGACAAACGTCTAGCTCGCGTTCTTCCCAGCACGAAAGGCCTCTTATGATCGTCACGCTAATTGATTATGGCGCGGGAAATGTGACGAGTGTCGAGCGCGCTCTGAAACGTCTGGGCGCTGCAAGCCAGCGTTCCAGTTCGCCAGAATGCATTGCGAAAGCGGATGCGCTGCTGCTTCCCGGAGTAGGTCATTACGCGGCACTCATCCGCGCGCTTGATGAGCGGGCTTTGCGCGCTCCTCTGCTTGGCGCCATCCAGCGCGGAGTTCCATTCTTAGGGGTTTGCCTCGGTTTGCAAGCGCTGTATGAAACCAGCGAAGAAGCTCCCGAACTTGCGGGGCTGCATCTTCTTTCCGGCTCGGTTCGTTCCCTTCCCGCGACCGTCAAACTTCCTCACATGGGTTGGAACCAGCTCAAGCTCACTCGCTCCTCGCGTCTTCTTAAGGGGATTACCGCGGAGGCGTATTTTTATTTCGCGCACTCCTTCGCCGCCGCTGGCGCTAACGGTGAAACTGTGGCGCTCTGCAATCACGGCCAGGATTTCACCGCTGTCATCGAAAAGGAAAATATTTTCGGCGTGCAATTCCATCCGGAAAAGAGCGGCGAGGCCGGCGCGCAACTCCTGCAGAACTTTCTGAGGCTCGCTTCGTGAGTCTTGCGCACCGGATCATTCCCTGCCTAGATACAGACGGCGCTCGCGTCGTCAAAGGCGTGAATTTCGTAGGGTTGCGCGATGCGGGCGATCCCGTTGCCCTCGCGGCTCGTTACAACGTGGAAGGCGCGGACGAACTCGTCGTGCTGGACATCGCGGCATCGCGCGACCGGCGTCCCACGTTTCTCGAAACCATACGGCGCGTCGCGGCCGAGCTTGCTATTCCGCTTACAGCTGGCGGCGGCATTCGCACGCTCGACGACGCTCGCTCCGTGGTCCGCGCGGGCGCCGACAAATTGACTGTAAACACGGCGGCAGTCGCGCGGCCGGAACTTATCTCCGAGCTTTCGCGCGAATTTGGAGCGCAAGCCGTTGTGCTCGCGATTGATGCAAAGCTTGCGGGCGACCATTGGGACGTCATGGTTCGCGGAGGTCGCGACTCTGCACATCTCGACGCGCTCGCGTGGGCGCGGCAAGGGGTCGAACGGGGCGCGGGAGAAATCCTACTGACTTCCGTGGACCGGGACGGTACGCAGATCGGCTTCGATACGCCGCTTACTTCTGCGATTTCGCGCGCGGTATCGGTTCCCGTCATCGCATCCGGCGGCGCAAAATTGCCAGAACATTTTGCGGAGATTTTTTCCGAAGGCGCAGCCGATGCCGCACTAGCTGCTTCCATTTTTCATGACAACGTGCAATCGATCCGCGAGCTAAAGAAATTTCTCGCCGCGCGCAACATAGAGGTTCGCTTGCCGTGCTGATTCCTTGCATTGATCTGCAAGGCGGGCAAGCGGTCCAGTTGGTTCACGGCCGCAAACGGGAAATAGCCGTGGCCGATGTGTTCGGCCTGCTGGAAAAATTCAAATCATACGAATGGCTACACCTGATTGACCTGGACGCGGCCATCGGCACCGGCGACAACAATGACCTGGCGCGCGAACTTTGTCTCCACGCGAGGAAACACTACAAATTGAAAGTCCGAGTCGGCGGTGGTATTCGAACCGTCTCGCGCGCTGAGGGAATTGCAAAATGGGGTGCGGAACAAATCATCATCGGCAGTGCCGTTTTCAAGGAAGGCAAGGTCAACACGCAATTTCTGCGGCGGCTTGCGACAAAATTGCCACCCGGACGAATCGTTATTGCGCTCGACACTGCTAAGGGCCACATCACGGTCAACGGTTGGCGGCGTAAGCTGTTGCTGCGTCCCGAAGATGTCATGTCGCGACTCGAAGCCTACTGTGCAGCGTTTCTCTGCACCGATGTGGACCGCGAAGGCACGATGGCCGGCGCGAATCTTGAATGGTTCCGCAAACTCCGCGCAGCGACCACGCATCCCATCATCGCCGCCGGAGGAATCAAGACGCGACGCGAGATCTCCGCACTCGAACAAATCCGCATGGATGCTGCCGTAGGAATGGCCGTCTACAAAAACCGCCTTCGTTGATTCTCTTCTCTGTGTCCTCTGCGAACTCTGCGTTCTCTGTGAAATTCTTTAGTTTTTTCCTCCCCCGCGATACCATACCGGACCATGCGCAAAACAATCGTCGTTTCGTTTCTTCTTCTAGTTCTTGTGTGCGCGTCGCGCGCGCAGGAAGCATCCACCGATTCCCTGCTCTTCACGATCAAGCCCATCGGCAACAACGTTTTCGCCGCCATCGCCAAGCCGAAAAGTTCCGCTGGCTCCAACTCCGGCTTTGTCATCGGCGACGATGGCGTCGCGGTCATCGACACTTTCCAGGACGCCGCGGCCGCGAAGCAATTGCTCGCGGAAATTCAGAAGCTCACCAAGCTGCCGGTGAAGTTCGTCGTCAACACGCACTACCATCTCGATCACGTCGCCGGAAACGGCGTGTTTGCGGAGACAGGCGCGGTAGTTATCGGGCATAGGAATCTTCGCGGGTGGATTCACACCGAGAACCTGAAATTTTTCGGCAAGGACATCAAACCGGAACAAAAAGCCATGGTCGAAGGACTTGTCGCGCCCAACCTTGTCTACGATTCCACCATCGAATTGTTTTTGGGCTCGCGGCGAATCGTGGTGCGCTATTATCCGGGGCACACCGGAGGAGATTCCGTAGTTTTCGTTCCGGATGCACAAGTGGTTTTTTGCGGAGATCTTTTTTGGAGGAAGACACTGCCAAATTTGATTGATGGGACGACGGACAAGTGGTCTGCGACGGATGCCAAGCTGGCTACGGAAGTGCCTAAAGGAACTTTCGTGCCAGGTCATGGCGATGTGGGGAATGCGGCGGACGTTCAGGAATTCGCGGGATACATCAACGACTTGCGGGCGATGATGGCTCAGCCGGTGCAAGATGGCTTGATGGGGGATGCTCTGACAAACGCTGTGATGCCGGGACTCAAGCAGAAGTACGGAAGCTGGAACTTCTTTGATTATTTTGCGAAGCGAAATATTTTGGACATGGCGAAAGAGCTGCGCGGCGACAAGCAAATTCCGAAATCTGCTGAACAATAATTAGTTCCGCAGTTGTGAGTTACTTCCCGTTCCTTCTTGAAGCGAGTTTGTCCACGTGAAGCCGTCTACCTCAGATAAGCGTCGGTGATGTATTGCTGGACCATGCGCTGGGTGTTGAAGAACGAGCCGTTGATAGCGATGGCGTGTTGCATGACCTGGATATAAAGATGCGGATCTTTGTAGAACATGGGGAGAATCACGTTTTCTAATTTCGAGTAAAGCGATTCGGCTTCCTTGGCGTTGTCCGTGGCGATGTCCGTCGGGTCCATGGAACGCCGCGGTTCCCCAATCGACCAGCCGGTGACGCCTTCGATGTGGCCTTCCACCCACCAGCCATCAAGAATGCTGAGGCTGGGAACGCCGTTGAGCGCGGCTTTCATGCCGCTGGTGCCGGAAGCTTCGAGAGGAAATTGCGGCGTGTTGAGCCAGAGATCGACGCCGGAAGTAATTTTGCCGCCGAGGTCGAGGTTGTACTCGTCGAGGAAAACAACAGGAACGGCTTTGCGCAGCGCCTTTTTCGCGTGAAAAATGCGGCGGATGATGTCCTTGCCTCCACCGTCGTTCGGATGGGCTTTGCCGGCGTAGATAATTTGGAATTGTCCGGCGTTCTTGGCGATCTGGCGAAGGCGGTCCAAGTCCGAAAGAATCAGGTCGGCTCGCTTGTACCCTGTCGCGCGGCGCGCAAAACCGATGGTGAACACTTCCTCGTCGAGACTAAGACCGGTTTTTTCGCGCACAGCTTCCAATAATTCATGTTTCGCGATGAGATGGGCCGACCAGACTTCTTCGGGAGGCAGACCTAGCGCGCTGCGAAGGCTGTAGTTGTCTTCGCGCCACTGCGCGATCTGACGGTCAAAGAGTTGCTGAAACGGAGGCGAAGTCCACGTCCCCGCGTGAACGCCGTTGGTGATGGCCTCGATCGGAACTTCGGGGAACATCTGGCGCGAAGTGACGCCGTGCTGTTTGGCAACACCGTTCACGTAGGTGCTGAGGCTCAGCGCCAGGTACGTCATGTTCAAGTGGGCGCCGCGGGCGGCAGCTTCCTGCAAATCCGGATAGTTCTGCTCGGTTTGGAGAGAACGCTTCACAAGATCGGCAACCGCGGCATCTTTGAGATCGAAGAATTTGCTTTGCTGAGGGAAAACGCGAGTGAGGTATTCGATGGGAAAGCGGTCATGCCCGGCAGGAACCGGCGTGTGCGTGGTGAACATACACTTGGCGCGGACTTTTTCGATGTCATCGGCGTTAATGGCCGTGCGGCCCGCTTTCGTGGCTTCTGCGCCGAGCAACTCGAGGGAGAGTAACGCCGCATGGCCCTCATTCATGTGATAGCGCGTTAGATCTTCGTATCCGAGGGCTCGGAGCATGCGCACGCCGCCGATCCCGAGCAAAACTTCCTGGCACAAACGATAGTAAGAATCGCCGCCGTAGAGGCCGCCCGTGAGGTTGCGGTCCCATTCCGCGTTGGAAGGAAGATCGGCGTCGAGAAAATAGACCGGAACAACGAATCCGCGCACACCCTTGACGTCATAACGCCAGCAGCGAAGCTCAACGCGACGGTTTTCCAGAGGAACGGTTACACGGGCGGCTTCTTCCTTGAGAAAATCTTCGACTTTCCAAACCACAGGCTCTTCGGTTTGCGAGCCGTCCTCGGAGAGATGCTGAGAAAAGAATCCTCTGCGATAGAGAAGAGACGTGGCCACCATGGGAAGGCGGAGGTCGGCGGCAGCGCGGATGGTGTCTCCGGCGAGCACGCCCAAGCCGCCGCTGTAGCTGGGCATGGCGTTCTCGAGGGCAATCTCCATCGAGAAGTAGGCGACAAAGCGTTTAACCTGGTTTGCTTGCGTGGACATCTTTCTCGCTTCTCCGCAGGGCGCCACAGGGACGCGCAGGCGGGGAAAATGGTCACGTTATGACCTTCAATTGTCGGGGAAACGCGTGGCTCAATCAAGCGGGTTGCTGGGATTAGTTGTCATGTGTCGCTTTCCTATTAGGTTTGGCTTTTGCTGGGTGAGGTGGACGCGGAGGCAACGGGAGACAGGCAGGAATGCCTGTCTCACATCCCTCAATCCTTCTTGCCGGCGGCAACGTGAGCTTGCGGCGTCGGGCGAGTGAGCAGTTCCACGTACTCCTTGTAGAATTTTTCCTTATCGAGATCTTTTTGGACGTCCACCAGAATTTCGCCCATTCCGGGTTGCTGGCCGGGAGCCCACGCGAGTGTTTCGCCGTAGGAAGCGCCATGATCTAGATCTACGTCGATGTAAAGCTTTTGCCATTTGGTGATGAAGCTGGGATCGAGCCAGGCGACGGCGGCGAGTTCGTCCCAGAGATAGTTGGCTTCTGCGTATTTCGCGACATACTGCGCGGCGGGGGTTGGGCTTTTGGCAACCTCCGCAATCAAGCTCTTTTCCATGCGTGTTTTGACGGAGATATCCACGGTGGTGAGGACCAGGCGAGGCCAGTGGGCATGCAGGACCGCGTGGGAGGCTTCCGGATCCATCCAGAAATTAAATTCGTGACGCGGGGTGAGGCTGAATTCGGGATCGTCCGTGGTGGGATTAATGCTGCCACCCATGACGATCAGTTCCTTGGCGAGTTCGGAGAAATGTGGGTCGAGAGCAATGGCCAGCGCGAGGTCCGTCATCGGGCCTGCAGCATAGACCGTGACTTCGTGGGGGTATTGATGAACCATGCGGACCATGAAGTGGGCGGCGTCTTCGGTCGATGCCTTAGCTGTGGGCGCGCCTTCGGGCATGGGCGGAATGTCGTAAGGGCCATGGACGGCATGACCCTTGGCGAAATTCCATGCGCCTTGGTACACAAGCTTTCCGTAGAGTATTTCCCACTTGGCGATGTATTCCTTGGAATTCACGAGAGGAAAGACGGCGCCGGGAACGACTGGGATGTCGGTGCGGCCGATGATCTCGAGCAGGCGCAGGGTGTGCTGCACTTCTTCGTCGCGCCAAGCGTCGCCGGTAAGCACAGTGATGCCAAGTACGTCGGTATCCGGCGAATTGATGAGCGTGAGAACGGCCTGCATGTCGGTGCCGCCAGGCCCGGCGCAGTCCTGATCAATGATGACTTTGCGTTTGGCTTGGGCGGCAGCGAGGGATGGAAATAGGCTTGCGAGAACGAGGATCAGAACGGCGTGGCGACCTACAGCGCGAGAAGAAATTCTAGTTAACAATAAGACCCCTCCCCTCCCCGGTATTTTTGTAAGTGCGGATTCTACAGGACTTACGGATAGAAAGCACGTAAGTGTTGATTCTAGAGGGTTTAGATTTTTTATCGAGCGAAGCGAACGTTGATTGCAAAGGAGTTAGAGAAGGCCGAATCGACGATGACTTGCAAGTGCGGATTCTAAAGGAGTTATGGCATTGGACTGGGAAAGTGAAGATTCCAAAAGAGTTTACACAGAGGGCACGGAGGTCACAGAGGACACGGAGAATGCTGGGCTTAAGAAGAGGAAACGAAAGCGGGGCGAGCTGTGGCGTCTGATCCACAAGAAATGATAGCACGATGTGTACCAAATGTCAAGATAAAAAGATGATTCATTCGAATGACCTGTGGAAAACTGTGGAAATCTTTGATGATTATGTACGCTATACATCATGAAGCGGACAACACTGGACCCGGAACCGGAGGCGTTACCCGATGAAGGAAATAAGTTTTTACTGAGGAAGAGCTTTAGGAGCCCACGTCTTCGGGTTCGTAGGGGGGAGCGGGGTTGAGACATTCGTGCTCGATTTCATCCATGAGCAGACGCGCCTTGGTGAGCCAATCCTGAGGGAGGCCAGGAGTTTCCAGCAAAGCGCGGCATTCTTGAAGTCTGCGTTTTGCTTCCGTTTGGCGGCTTCTGTGCTTTTTCAGTTGTTCGCGATTTAGCCAAATGTGTTCGAGGGTGTATTCACCCGCCGCAGTGAGGGCGCGCAACGTGCCATCGCTCTGATTTAATTCAAAATGCTTTTCGTAAGCGTCTTCCTTGCAAGGGTCGATGAACCGGCGGCCAGCGGCAAAATCGGCGTCGGAGGGCCACCAGGCACCCTTAAACGTATTGCACAAACTGCAGGCGTAGTAGAGGTTCAGGTAGAAGAGCGAGAGATGGTAAAACTCCGGTCTATTCTTGGGGCGAAAATGGTCAACGTGGAAATTGCGAAGGCCGCCATAGTGAGCTTCATGGATCAGACAGTAGGCACAGCGAAATAGAAAGTCTTTGCGAAGATAGGGCTTGTAGAGCTGGTATTTTCTTAAAAGCGGAGGATGTTCGTTGCGGGCAAAGTGCATGCCTGGAGCTAGCGTTGGGCCAGCGGAGAAAATCTGCGGAGTTCGTCCGTCAGACCATCGAGCTTTTTCATGATGCCGACGTGGCGCTGCTCGAGGACAGTTTCGAATTGAGCGGTGCAGGCGATTTCGATTTTCCGCATGGCGGCTTTGATTTGCTCCAATTCGCTCAAGTCCCTGGATGTAGCGATTCCCTGAAGTTCCTTTTCGACGAGCTCGTGAAAGCGCCGAACCAATTTGTCTTCAGCGGTTTTTGAACCGCGGTGGGAAGCGCGCGCCTTGGATTTGCCAACGCGGAGGTCCCTCCTCTTTGGGACGGTGTTCTTAGAAGCCGTTGCGGGCTTCTTTTTGCGGCGAACAGGTCGTGCGCGTTTTGCGAGTGCCATGGCGAAATCCATTATCACACAGAGCGGCCTGGCAATGGAGTTAGGTAGTGAATAGTAGTGATGGGAAACGAGTGGTACTAAGTGGTTGACTAAAAAAGTCCGGCCCGCTGCAGGTTGCCGCGGGCCGGGAAGGTTGAACAAATATTGTTAAATAAGCGCTCAAACTAGAACGTGAATTTCAAGCCGAACTGGACGAGACGCGGGTTGTTTACGATCGAGTTGACCGAGCCGAAGCCAAGTGCGTTGATATCGCTGCCCGGTTCGCCGAACTGTGCGTGGTTGAAAAGGTTGAAGAATTCCGCACGGAAATTCAGGCCCATGTTCTCCCATGGCAGTTTGAATTGTTTGATGACGGAGAAGTCGGTGTTGACGAAATCCGGCCCGAAGACGGGAACGCGGTTGGCATTGCCCAAAGAACCACCAGCCGGAGCGACAAAGCACGCAGGGTTAATGTACTGGAGCTTGGTCTGGTTGGCGTAGGGGTTGCAACCAGAGATCTGGTCCGGGCGGTTGAAGTTGTTGCCATTGCCGCCGGCGTTGAAGGCGACTCCGGAAGAGTTGGCGCTATCGATGAGAGGGTCGGCAAAGCCAGAAGCGATCTTTTCGATGACCGTCACTTGCCAGCCGCCGAGAAGTGAATCGGTAAGCTTGTTCCAATCGTTGCCGAACTGCTTGCCCCTGCCGAAAGGCAAGTCGTAGATCACGCTGGCCGTAAAGTTGTGCTTGAGGTCGATCTGAGACGGCGCCCAATCGAGCTTCTGCCAATTGGGAAGCGGGAAGTAGGGAGCACTGAGCAAGGACCCGAGACCGTCGGTCAAGCCGTTGTCGTAGGTGTTCGAGTAGGTGTAGGCGATGAGGGCATAGAGGCCGTGCCTGGAGCTCTTGGTCTCGGCTTTGACTTGCAGCGAGTCGTAAGTGGTTTTGCCGAGATCGCCAAATTCCAGGATGGCGTTGCCGACACCAAAAGGCGAGATGTAATCGGCGCCGCTGGATGTGCACCCGAGGGTATAACCGCTTACGCCGCAGTTGGTTGGGCCAATGCCGTTCGTATTATTCGGGTTGTTGGTGTTGAGGTTGTTTCCGGAAAGCAGCAAATGCCTGCCGCGTGAACCGGCGTAGCCGACAGTGAGGACAACGTTGCCGGGGAGCTGCCGCTCAACATTGACGTTGAACTGCTGAACCATACCGAGATGGGAATCGGTTGGTTGGAAATAGAATGTTCCGGTGAAGGTGGCAATGTCTGGCGGAGCATTAAAAATGGGAAAGCCCTGACTAGTGGTGACGCCGGTAACAGCCGGGGCACCCGGACCAGTCAATGAAGCGCAGAAAGAAGTGGGAGTCGGGCAACCTACAGGTGTGGTCGGCCCGAAGGTGATACCGGAGTTTTGGGCAAGACCAAAGTTATCGCCTTCGGCAAAGAACGGTGGATTCTGCCAAAGGCCCTGAGCGCCCTGGCTCCATGCAGAATCGTGATAGACGGAGAAACCGCCACGCACCACGGTCTTGTCACTGCCAAGAAGCTTGTAAGCGAATCCGAAGCGCGGCTCAAGCGCGGTCCAGTTCATGTTTACGCCACCGCCTGGACCCACACCGTTCTGGTTGGCAATGAGAAGCTTGCCCAAACCGGCATCAGGTACGTAGTCGGCATTGCGACCATGAGCTTCTGAAATGGGAGTGGAAAAGTCCCAGGCCAGACCCAAATTGAGGGTGAGGTCCTTGGTGATTCTCCAGTCGTCCTGAACGAAGGGACGAATGATCTTCCAGCGGCGACCGGTCGTAGTGCCTCCGAAGGTCTGGTCGTGCTCGGAAACGCCCACCAAGCCCAGAGAAAGATCGGCCTCGGGATTACCGGGAATGTTGGCGAGGGGAGGTTGTCCCTTCGTGGGAGACGGCACAAGATAGCCGGAGAATGTACCGATGGCACCGGGAATCCAGAAGCCGTCCTGGAAAGCTTCGGTACCGACGTTCATCTGGTTGGCGCGGATGTCGATGCCGAGTTTGATGTCATGCTTGCGGCGGATGAGGTCGAGAGAATCTTTGAATGAGAAAATATTCGTGCCGCCCTGAAACGGAGAGAAGCCACGATCACCCACAGACCAATAACCACCTACAAGCAGGGTGTCAACCAAGCCGCAGCTAAAGGCACCCTTGATGCAGGTGGCAGCGCTGCCTAGCCCGTTGCAGCCCAAGTTCGCACCGGGAATATCGAGCTTGGCCGATTGGCAACTTCCGGTGCCTTGCGAAGTGATGTAGTCGAAGATGCGGTTGTAGCCAAAGCTGGCCTGGTTGACCATGCTGGGGGAAAACACGTGGGTTTCGCCGATGGCCACGTTGCGGGCGTGGTTGATGATCCCCTGGTTGCTGCCGAAGGCGTTGGCCTCGGCGAATCCGCCGGTGAATCCGCCGGGAACGAAGGAAACGGCGTCGTCGTAACTGAAGCGGGCGAAGGCGGTATCACTAGACGAAAAGGTGTGGTCTACACGGACGTCGAGCTTGGTTTCGTCCAGCTTGCGGACAGGCTCGCTGACAAAGTTGATGCCGGCCCCGGGATTGTTGGCGTTTGGAACGGGGTAGAAGTTAAGCATCGAGGCGCCGATGCTGTCGACCAGGCTGGCGGGAATTTTGGCGCACGGTACCCCGGATACCTGGCTGCCATTTGCGTTGACGGCAGTGGGCGGGCCACTAGCACTGCCGGCGCACTGGAAATAGATATTTGGAGTGACGGACGGGTCATAGGAGGCGCCGACCATGTTGGGATTAGAGATGCCGGGTACCGTGACGGGAGTGCCGCCAATGATGACAGTGCCGGTTGCGGGATTGCCAAAAGGATCGTTCGTGAAATCCGCGAAAGACTGCGTGGCGCTTGTTCGCATGGCCATGCTCGGAACTAAACCCGTAAATGTCTCGCCGCGGCGCTGACTCTTTTGTTCGCCGTCGACGAAGAAGAAGGTTTTGTTCTTATAGACCGGGCCGCCGATGGAACCTCCGAATTGGTTTAGATTGAATTTTTCCGCCGAAGTGGCAAAGAAGCTTTTGGCGTCGAGCGCGGTGTTGCGGAGGAACTCGAAGAGCGATCCGTGGAAGTCGTTGGAGCCGGATTTGGTAGTGACGAGCACGGTGGGTCCGGCGCGAGTGCCGTACTCAGCGGAGTAGTTGTAGGTGAGAACCTTGAACTCCTGAATGTCATCGATCGAGGAAAACGTACCGATACCGCCGGCGGTCAATTCGTTGTTGTCCACGCCATCGAGGATCCAATCGGTGCTGTTGGGGCGGGAACCGCCGACGGAAAGAGAGAAGGAGCCGCGCGCGGCGACCTCACTGCTGGCTGCAGAGGTGAAAAAACTGTTGGGGTTCGACTCAGCCGTAGCGCCGGGTGTAAGTGTGGCGAGCTGGACGAAATCGCGGCCGTTAAGTGGCAGTTGCGAGACTTCCTGCGCGGTGATGACTTGGCCGAGCGTCGGATTGGTGGTTTCGACGGCTACGGCGGAGGCGTTCACTTCCAATGTTGTAGCGACCGTGGACGGAGCGAGGGTAAAGTTCAGTTCGCGCGCCTCATCGACCTGCAGCCGAACGTCTTTGCTTTCGACAGTCTGAAAACCCTGGAATTCGACGCGCAAGGCGTAAATGGAAACCGGAAGCAAGGGGATGAGGTAGTGGCCGGCTTCGTCGGTTTTCGCCTGGCGGGCTACGCCGGTTCCTTGAGAAGTGGCGGTGACTGTTGCGCCGACAATGGCGGAGCCGGATTTGTCTACAACGTTGCCGGAGAAGCTGCCTGTCGCTTGACCATAGAGAGCTGGAGAAACGGACAACGCCAACGTACAGACCACCAAAAGGAAAAGCATTCGAGACTTCATTTCTAACACCCCTTTCGACCACCCCTGTTTACGGTAATTCTTGACGATTTCCATTGACCGACCCCGGCGAAATTCTACTGCAATATGAAATGCTTCGGAGAAATTTCCGTTCACCAAACTGCGGCCGTTAAATACGCAAAAAAGTGTTTTGACGAACTGCTTCTCGACGGGAGCAGAGCCACGGACTGTGCTTTTGACGCGGCTGGGGAAAATTTCCGCCAGCTAGTGGTCCCACAGGATGTGCGGGATCAGTCCGTTTGTACGAGGGAAGCACCAGGCGCAGGGTTGTGGCGCGTATGGAAGAAACTGATTCGCCAGCAAACCGCCAATGTGAACGAAAATTAATACTTTCCAGAACGTTCCCCCAGTTGCACCAGTGGACGTAGGCTAGCGTCCGGTTGAGAGAAGTGTCAAGACAAAAGTAAGGTTTGGAAGGGATTGCAGTGGAAAACGTGGAAGAGACTTTTTGTTTTTAGAGTGCATTCAAAATTTTGATGATGGATGTTGTGTGTGTCCAGGAGTGGGGTGAATCGCGTGAAGCGCGTCGCGATGGAAAAAGAAAGAGCGGGATGTCGGCTATAATCCCTCAGAGTGAGCGCGACAAACATTTTGGACGGAGTGCGCGTTGTTGAGTTGAGCGAGGCGCTGGCAGGGCCCTACTGCGCGATGCTGCTCGGCGATTTTGGCGCGGACGTGATCAAAATCGAGCGGCCGGGCATTGGCGACCAGTCGCGCGGCTGGGGACCGCCGTTTGTGGGCGGCGAATCGGCGTATTTTCTGGGAGCGAATCGCAACAAGCGCTCGGTGGCGCTGAACTATGCGCATCCGAAAGGGACGGAAGCGCTGAAGAAACTGATTGCGGCGACGGATATTTTTATCTGTAATCAACCTTCGCTGGCATCTTTGCAGAAGCGCGGGCTCGATGCACAGACGCTGCGCGAAAACCATCCACGGCTGATCTACTGCAGCATCACGGGATACGGGTTCACGGGACCGAAAGTGGGCCGGCCCGGTTACGACATCCTCGCGCAAGCCGAAGCGGGAGTGATGAGCTTTACAGGCGAGCCCGATGGCGGGCCGATGCGCTATCCCATCGCGATTGCGGACATGACTTGCGGAATGTATTCCGCGATGGGAATTTTGGCGGCGCTTTACGCGCGCGAAAAAACGGGACGCGGGCAGTTTTTGGATATGGCGCTGCTGGATTCGCAATTGACGTGGCTGGGGAATGTGGGAAGCAGCTATTTAAACGCCGGGTCTTCGCCAAGGCGCTGGGGAAATGCGCATCCGAGCATTGTGCCGTATGAAGTATTTCGCGGCGCGGATGGGCGAAGCTTTGTCGTAGGAGTGGGAACGGAAGCGTTATGGAAGGGATTTGTGAGCCTGATGAAACTGGAAAGAGGGGTTGGACAAGATGAGCGCTTCCGGACAAACGCACTGCGCACGCAGAATCGGGCGGAACTGATTCCTCTACTGCAAAAAATGTTTGATGCGCAGGCGGCGAGCGTGTGGCTGGAGCAACTGGCCGCGGCGGAAATTCCCGCGGCGCCAATCAATACGGTCGAAGAGGCGGTCAACGACGCACAGACGCTGGCCCGCAACATGATCGTGCAACTCGAACACCCTGCGCTGGGGGTTGCGCGCAGCATCGGCAATCCGATCAAGTTTTCCGAAACGCCGGTGAGCTACCGCCTTCCGCCGCCGCTGCTCGGTGAACACACGGGTGAAATTCTACGCGGGCTCGGCTATTCGAATGAAGAAGCGGTCGCGATGTCCGCCCCCTGAAAGCGGACGCGGGAATTTAGCTCGACAACCAGAAAGCGCTAAATGAAGTTTGCGACTCCAAAATAGGGATGTGCGCCCTCGCCACCGCCAAGTCCAACGTAGACGCGGAAGACAACTTTTCCAGCCAGGAAGAAGGAAAGACCTCCGCCGAATCCTTGATGCAGATTCGTGAAGTTCAGATCGCTTCGAGCCACGGTCACTTTCCCTGCATCATAGAAGAGCAAGAAACCAACGGGGCCAATAATTCTGCGGTCGTATTCTGTTTGCACGAGAAATGAATTCGGGGCACGGAAACGGAAATCGCGGAAGGAGCGGAGCGTAGGTTGATTGTCGATGTCACTGCCGCCGATGGTCTCCTGAAGATAGAAGGGCACGGCGTTGGAGGCGCTGGCGTCGGACATGGCGATTCGGAAACGAATGCTCAAGACGCTGTCGAGACGGCGGTGGCCATTTTCCGATTCGGGGTAAATGCTGTGGCCAAAATCAGCGACGAAACGCCGGAAAGAATAGTGCCCCGTATCGGTATCGTGAAAATAGCCATAGCGAAAACGATAGTCGAACTGAACGTGATTCGAAGCGAGGCTAAAGTGGGGCCGAAGGAAGGCTTCGAAGTGCAAGATGGCTGGCTGGGAAGTCAGCCCAGGGGCGGTCTGTTCGGTGTAGGCCTGGCCGATGGAGGTGACTTTGGTGGAAGAGACATTGCCGACGTTGGGCCACAAAGTTTCGAACGTGCCGGCGGTAGAAAGCCAGGAGGTCAAGGGACTGGCAACGAGCACCCCAAAGCGAGTGTCGCGCTCGCTGAAGTGAACTGCGTTGTGAACGCTGGTGTTCGGACCCAAGCCATAGAACGGCAGATCCTCCATCTGTTTGTTGTGGGAATAGATCTGAAAGGCGAAATTCTCGTCGGAATGATAGGAGCCGAAGTGCGGCCGTCGCGCAGTGAATTTTGCTTCGGTGAACCAGAACTGGCGGATGGTCATCACGCCCGTCAATTCAAGACGATTTTGCCAAATATCGTGATTGAGGTCGCGGCCATAGTAGCCGCCGCCGCCAACACCGCTGCCAGGAACGATGCTTTGCACGAGAAAGTGAAACGGGCGCGAGCGAAATGTACTGGTGGCGCAGGAGAGAAAGGTGTCTTTGCCAAACTCCGCGGTCATGTCGTGACAGTTCTTTTTCCATTGATCCCAATCGTCGGTTCCGGTGACAGTGGGGTCGGAGGTCCACATGGGCGGATTCGTCGGCGGACTGCTGGGAGCAATTTGCGCTAAGAGAGCGGCAGGTGCAAAAGCAGCTAGGGCTGCAGCTACAAATAATTTCGTGACTTTCCAGTTTGCGGGGGCTATGAGCTTCATTGCTGGTCTCTCCTACTTCCCTTTTCCTGTGCCAGCTGAGCTGGGCGGCGTGCTTGCCTGTGCGAGTAATTTGGACTGGACGCCAAGAAGAAAATCAGAGGCCTGGCCTTCCGAACGGATGTCGTCCGGATTTACTCCGCTCTGCTGCGCTGCAGGAAGAATTCTCTGTTCGAGCATGGATGCCATTTGAACGTGCGCAGCCAGGTGGTCGTTGATATCGGCGTTCAAATGAGAAGCGTCTAAATGCGGCTGCCCAAGGGCCACCAGCGATTGATTAGCTGACGCGGTGAGCGTGAAATTTGGCGTGTCCGTGCGAGGTGCGGCGAGCGTAAGGTTGGCCTCAAATGTATTTGCTGCGCGATCGCGGTCCGTGAGTGAAGCTCTTGGAACGTTTTTGAGGAGGAGCTTGCAGGCAGTGGCGATGATCGAACCGTGATCGTAGGGTGTGTGATCAATGGTGCCAGCGGAAATGTAGGGAGAAATTAGGACCGCGGGAACACGCACGCCGAGGCGCGTGAAGTCAAAAGGCGGATCGAGCGAGTTGAGGTCTCCCGCCCAGTTTTTCTTGTCTGGATTTACGGCGGCAGGAGGCGCGACGTGATCGTAGAGTCCGCCGTGTTCATCGTAAACGACAACCAGCAGCGTAGACTCGCGCAATTGTTGATTGCTCCAAATAGCGTTGAACGTGTCTCGGATGAGGATTTCGCCCTGTTCGACATTGTGGTCCGGGTGCTGATCGCTTGCGGAGAAGAACGTATTGTCGACGGGATCCTGGCCATTCGCATAGCGCGGCTCGATAAAGCTGTAAGCGGGCAGGCGATTCTTATTACAATCGGAGAGAAAATCATCGAACAGTCCAAAATAGCGGCTCTGGTTCATAAGACCCTTGAAGGTCATAGCCATCGTCGAATCGTGGTAGTAGATGCGCGAATCGACGCTGTTCTCCTGGAGCAGTTCGTAAATGGTCTTTGACATACCGAGCCAATCGACGCCCATGTCCACGCGGCCAATGGAAGTGGAGCCGTGGGCGAACGCGCGGTTAGGAAAAGTTGGTCCAGGAATGGAAGAGAACCAACGGTCGCAAACAGCGAATTGGCGGGCAAGCGTTGTCAGGATAGGAACTTTGCCCGGCGAGAAGCACTTCATGATGCGATGAGCATTGGGAGGATTGTGCGTCTTGCCCTCGTAGCTGAGCACGAAACCGTCCATCGAAGGATTCTGAGAGACAGGAGTCTTCGCGTCTCCGTAGATCTGCGTGAGCGTATCGAAAAGAGCGTGGCCAGGATCGGGCGTGAAATCGCCGGAGTAGCTTGCGTCGTTCGAGACCGTGGCGATTTCACCAACGGAATCGCGGTTTCTCTCGCCGCCCGTGAGCCCATCGATTTGCCAAGTAGGGGTAGCGGCGAACCCCAGCATGTGGTCAAAGGAACGGTTCTCCATCATCAACACAACAATGTGTTTCAGGTTGTCCAACCCGGCTGGCATACGCACCCCCAAGGTATTTCAGAGTTTTGGCTGGTTCTTTGCAGGTAGTGACGCCGGGCCCACAATCGTTTCATCGCCCGGACGCGCTAATTGCAAACAGCGTCACCAACCGGCTCATGCCGTTAAGAGCCGATTGGCTCGGGAGTGTCTGTGCAATTGGAAAGATCCAATCGCGAGAGTATCCCAACCCGAACAACAGCAAGGAGCCTGCTATGCAAATGGAGCAGCGGAGAATCCAGGCGTTGCTGGGGTTCTCTTGCCCGGATCGAACAGCGGCGAGGGATTTCTAGACAGTTTTCTTGAGCTGAGCTTGGAGGTCGCGAGCGTTGAGGATTTCCATCGCGCGTTGCAGCAACTGCTCGAATTCGCAGCGTTCGATCCTCGGGCCCAGCGGTACGGCAATTTGCAGTTGCGAGGCCGCCGTCGAGCTCTGTTCTTCAATCTGAAGATTGCTATGAACGAGATTCACCGATACACCCCCTTGCGGAAGAATTGCTGGACCTAGAGTAGTGACCGGGGCAGCAAAAGCGTTTCATGCCAAGGAGCTTCTGGGCTGCTTTAGCTGCGAACTAGCGCATCATCTAGGTTCGATGCGGTGGTGCGTCAGGACCCGGCGTAGAGCTGGAAGGGCGCCCAGTAGTAGGGCTTTTTGAAGACGGTGTCGGAGTGCAGAAGCGAGAGCTTTGCAGCGCGCAAAGCCGAGGCGGGATCCTGTCCGCGGCTCAGCCCGTCGTAGAGCTTGTCCATGAGCTGTGGCGTCGAGGCGTCGCTCACCTCCCAAAGCGCACCAATCACGTTGTGAGCGCCCGCCCGCAGAAATGCCCAAGAGAGACCAACGAGTCCCTCACCAGAGAAGGCGCGCGTTCCCGCTCCATTGCAGGCGGAAATGGTCACAAGTTCAGCCGAGAGGTGGCGCTTGACGATGTCTCGCGCGTAAAGCTTGTAGGAGTCTTCGTCTTTCTCCTTGCTGAGAACGACGGCAGACTCGAGCGGCCTCGCGCGGCTCGCCGTCCCATGCGTTACGAAGTGCAAATAGGCGAATTGCTCGGGTTGGCTGCTGAGATAAGCGGCCGGAGTCGCCTGGCTGCCGGAAAGAACGGCGCGGTGCGGCTCGGGAAAATATTTTTCGACATCCTGCATTTCCACCGCTGCTTGCGGTAACTTCGGAAAGTCAGCATTTGGCGGGACGGTGTCGCCGACCAGGAATAGGCTTTTGTCCGTTAGAGCGGCACGCGAAGCGGCGGAAGCAAGGAGCGTTAGGGAATTCGCCGTGGTCAGCGTTACGTCTTCGATCCAGTAGTGCGGCTTCGCGTCAGGAACGATCAACGTTTCAAAGTTGAGGCCGTAAAGGCTGCCGTCTGGCAGCAGAATGACCCGCGAGTTTTTGGGGATAAACTTTTTTGCCGGCTCGATGAGCGTGACGTACAGCTTTTCGCCGTCGGCATTGGCGGCCGCGAGAGGATCGCGCGAGCGCAGAAGCGCTTCCCCGTAGGACTTCACGAGCGGATCGATTTCGTCGGCTCCAGGCAACGCCACGTGCGTCTCCTTCTGCGGAGTGACGACCCAAAGGTGCGATTGTTTTTCTCCGAGCCAGTAGAAAAGCAGCGTCGCATTCAAACGCTGCGCGATCTGTTCGGGCTGCAAGTTGTGCGAGCCCGCTTTCTCGGCTTGCACACTGGTCCCCAGTCCTTCCGCAAGCGTGCGCGCCCGGCTCAGTTCGGCCTGCATCAGAGCATCATTGGACCTGCTACGTCGCATGAGAAAGTCGATGTACTGCCCGTACACCGCAATTCCGCTTGATAGAAAGCTAAGTCGCAACTCATCGTGATTGATCGACCGTCGCGCTTTCTCTATGGTGGCAATTCCGCTGAGGAAATGGCGCTCGGCCTCGGCAGGCTTGCCTTGGCCGTCTCGCACAGCTGCCAAACCCGCCTCGACCTCCCAGCGCAACTCCGGCCCGGCATTGGGGTCGGCCAGAACACGCTGAAAGAGCCTCTCCGCATCCGGATATCGTGCCTCAGCGGAGTAAATCTGTGCTGAGAGGGTCAACGTGTCATCGAAGGGGCCGCGTTGGTCTCTTCTGCCGGTCTCAAGTGCCACCGCTTCTGAGATATATTGCTGGGCCTCGTTAAGCCGATTTGTGTGCAACATGATCTTGGCCAGAACGTGGAGGCAAGCTATTCTGGTTTCTTCATTTTTCAACTCTTTTGCGTGTTGCAGCGTTGCCAGAGCCAGCCTCTCGGCGGCGGAATAGTCACGAAGGGCCAGGTATTCGCTCGCAACCCCCGAAAACCAATAGTCCGACAAACCCAGCATGCCGTTTCTAGCCGATGCTTCCGCGCCTTGTTTATAGAAATCGAGAGAGACCTCAAAATCTCCTAACTCTCCATAGCTCCATCCGAGGTTACCCAAGATTGTCGCGACGAAGCTCTGCTTGCCGAGGGAGCGGGAAAGACGCAGAGCGGCTTCATTCTGATCAATGGCCTCATCGAATAGGTGTTGAAGGGTGTACAAACGAGCCAGATCGAGTAATAGCGCTGCTTCCTGAATCTGATCGTGCTCTTGGCGGGCGAGAACTAGACCACGGTGATAGCTCAAATTTGCAGCCTCATAGTCACCCTGGTCGATTTCCAAGGCTCCCTTGGCGGTCAAAGCTTTGGGGAGCAGTTCCTGGTGGGAAGTTGTGGCCAACTCTTCGGCCTCAGCAAGTGCACGCTTCGCCCCATCAAAATCTCGAGCGAGCCTAAGCGCAATACCCTCATAGATTGACTTTTTAACCTCGGCGTCCGTTCCTACCAGGGAAGCGGGGAGTTTGCCATCGAGGCAGGCGAGCGCACCTGAGTAATCAGACTGAGAGTCGAGAATCGCCGCTTTGAGTATTCGGAAACGCCATTGCCACTCCGGGCCATCGCGGCTGAATCGTTGAAGTGCTTGATCTACTTGGAGCCTCGCTTGAAGCAGGTCTCCGCGGCGTATCGAGATTTCAATCTGATCGTAGACGATCTGAGGCTTTAGCCGATTCTGGCAACCAAACAAGAGAACCGCGAGAATGGTGCAAAGACATACTCGGCTTATAGCCGAACGTAGAATCAGGGCAATTACTTTGTCGGCGGGGAGGGCTGTCCGTTGGTACCGCCTTGGCCGCCACTGCCACCACCCCCGTCGGGCGAGCCTAGCTTGAATTTGAGCATCGTCAGCGTAATAGAGCCCGGTGTGGCAAAGACTTCCGCCAGGGCGATTTCGCCAAAATGGGGGATCACCAGGATGTGGCCCTCGATCTTGAAACCCGGCACATCCGCCAGGCCGGGGTCCACTTCGATCTTGTCCACTAGTGAGCAGTGTACCGCTCCATCGTCAATAAAAGTGTGTGGCTTCTTGTTACGATTAAGATTATGCGTCAATTCCTTGAAATTTTTCGATCTCACCAAAAGATCGTGACGCAGAGTAACTTTCACCCCGAATCCGCCGAGGCGCAGATTGTCGAAGTGGCTGCCCAGCGCAATGATGTGGCTTTCCTTGTTTTTCTTATCGGAGACGTACTGACCGGTCAAGCGGGCCACGAGCTTGTCCACGGTCAGAAAATCCAGAAGGTTCAATCCTGCCAGAACAGAGGTTACGCTGGTGGTGACAATGTTATGGGTCTGCCAGCTTCCAGAAACATGTGTTTCGCCAGACTTGAAGGAGACCAGGCGGGAAACCACGAAGTCTTCTACCTTGGAGTGGGCAAACCCGCCGTCAGCTGGCAGCGAGGTAGCCGCTTGGGCAGCAATCGGAACGTCCGCCGGACGGTTAAAATGAGCGCTGAAGGCGTGACCGTGCGCGTGAAAATGGTAAGGGATATTTTCGGGTGCTGCGGCGGACAGAGGATCTTTCGCTTGAGCCATCGGGGACGCCTCGGCTTGGAATTCGGAGATTAGATTGTATTCACTTACCGTTGAAATTCAATAGTAAAGGGAAGACGCTTGATTTCTCTTAAACTCCCGGTCTGGCTGACCGCACCGTCCGCGGCAAGAATCACGAAGCTGTATTTGCCGGGCTGGAGCGAACCGCCCGGAACACTGACATGCACCGTGGACTTCGCCTGCTCGAGGGAGACCGGCAGACTGAATTTTGCATGGCCCGCGGCGTCTTGAATCTGGCCGACGTAGCTCGCCGCCGAGGGAACCGGCGGAAAGTCAACTTCCAGGGCAAACTCTTCGTCAGTGCGAACTTTGATGTTCAGCGCACCTTCCCCACGGGCGCCAACTTCCATGAAAGAAAAGGAGTTGACGATCTTGGCGGAGACTGCTTGCGACGAGTCCTGCTTCAAGTTCGGAATGGTCACCGAATTCTGGTAACCGACTAAGACGAGCAAGAGAAGAGCAGCAAGCCCGGGAACTGCAAAGGCTGGACGCAGCCAGGCGAACCAGCCGCCGTTTGAGGGAGTCGCTGGCGTAAGTCTCCTTGCATCTATGGTTTGCAGCGCTTGCTCGCGAGCAACCTGCCGAGT
>Ga0210403_10000778_pt1 | contig 31820 bp, 28 predicted proteins | sample IncBWC19MmetaG_FD_150863 | JGI IMG/M metagenome (GOLD analysis project Ga0210403, IMG submission 150863) | Forest soil microbial communities from Barre Woods Harvard Forest LTER site, Petersham, Massachusetts, United States - Inc-BW-C-19-M | ecosystem: Environmental > Terrestrial > Soil >...
AGATTTTCGCTTAGCCGTAGATCGGAGTAGTGCTGTCAGCAAATATTTGATACCTCGAACGGAGGTGAGTCTAAAGACAACCTTCTAGGCGAGTCAAACCGTTGAGGGGAGAAGGGAACGACATGGCCCCAGAGACACTCCCCCCTGTGAAATCATGTTGGGACTGGAAATGGGGCAAATCCAGATCTGCATCAAGTTTCAGATCAGCTCAACTCGGCTCAACTCACTTTTGTCCCGCGTCGATGTCGGCGGCGTGAGGAGCCGACCCAGCTGATTGTTGGATGTTCGCTTCCGAACATCTGGAACCGAGGGTGGACACCTTTCGAATAGACGCAGGATTCTCTTGTCGTTTGGCACCAAGGGCTTACGCTTTGCGGCAAGTTGGAAAAAGGCTTGCTAGAGAGGAACCAGTCCGCGAATCCGTTTCGGCTTGGTACTGAGCTCTCGAACTATTCGCGTGGGAGTAGGAGGACGAAATCGAGATGAGAACACTAGTTCAAGACCTTCGCTATGCAGTACGTCAGCTGCGCAAAAGCCCTGGATTCACCTCGGTTGCAATCCTCACGCTGGCCTTGGGGATTGGTGCTAACGCAGGAATCTTTAACATCGTTAATGCTGTCCTTTTTCGGCCGCTCCCTTACCCGAATCCGGACTGCCTCGTCGCTGTCTACAGCCACACCGACTCTGGTGGAAACCAAACGTTCGGCTACCTCGATTTTCTCGAGTGGCAACGCCAGAACCGCTCCTTCGTCTCCTTCGCCACCTATCGCCGCGCAAATTTCATACTTTCTAGCGCCCGGACGGAACATGTACTGGGCGATCTGATCTCCGCGGAATTCTTTGATGCCCTGGGAGTGAAACCCCTTATCGGCCGCACCTTCAATAGCGCCGACGATCATCTGGGCAGTGTACCCGTCGCTGTCCTGAGCGAAGGTTTCTGGCGGCGCCGATACGGCGCTCAATCAGCAATTCTGGGTCAAGCCATCACGCTGGACGGCACAGCCTACACCATCGTGGGCGTCATTCCAGCGAGCTTTTCTTTCGGCGGCAACGAGTTTTTCACTGGCGATGCTTATATCCCCATCGGCCAGTCGACGGACTTTTCTCTGCGGGACCGCAAGTATGCATACGAACACGGCATCGGCCGATTGAAGCCAGACGTTACCCTCGACCAAGCCCGCGCTGATATGAGTACGATCGCCCGCCGCCTCGCCGAGCAATTTCCAGACACGAACAAGGACAGCGGAATTGCACTCGTTCCGCTGAAGCAAGATATCACCGGCGACACCGCGCCTGCGCTCTACGTTTTGTTGGGCGCTGTCGGTTTCGTCCTGCTGATTGCCTGCGTGAACGTTGCCAATCTATTGCTCGCGCGCTCCACCAGCCGCATGCGCGAGTTCGCGATCCGCTGCGCGTTAGGAGCGAGTAGAGGCCGCTGTACCCGGCAGTTGCTCAGCGAAAGCGTGCTGCTATCAGTTCTGGGCGGACTTCTGGGCTTGTTCCTTGCGATGTGGGGATTGCGCGGTGCCTTGAGCGCGTTGCCACAAGCGCTTCCCCGCACAAACGAGATCGGGCTCGACGTTCACGTTTTGTTTTTCACCCTGGGAACTTCGATACTCACCGGCATTCTCTTTGGCCTGGCACCGGCGCTTAAGATTTCGCAAACCAACCTACAGGAGACCTTCAAGGAAGGCGGCCGGGGTTCCATCGGCGGCCGGAGTCGGTTGCAGCGTGCCTTCATCGTCGCAGAGTTGGCACTCGCACTCGTCTTGCTCGCGGGAGCTGGGCTCATGCTCCGTACTCTGGGTGAACTGAGCACTGTGAACCCAGGCTTCAACGCGCACAACGTCTTGAACTTTGGCATGGCCTTCCCACCTTCCTTCGCTTCCGAACCACCAGCGGCCCTGCGCGAGCATTTTCGGCAGATCACCGCCAACTTGGAAACTGTTCCGGGTGTCGAAGCTGCATCTTTTCTGGACGCTCCTCTACCGATGCAAGGATCCGATACCGTGACCTTTTGGCTGGAAGGCGAGCCAAAACCACCCAGCGAAAACGACATGCACTGGGCTTTCGACTTGGGGGTCCAACCGGATTACCTGAAAGTGTTGCAGATCCCCCTGAAGCAGGGACGCTTCATCAACGAACAAGACACCGAGCAATCGCCCACCGTCAGCGTCATTGACGAAGTTTTCGCCAGGAGATATTTCCCCAACGAAGATCCCATCGGGAAAAGGCTCAACATTTCCTCCGTGGATCGTCAGTGGAAAATTGTCGGAGTCGTTGGACACGCCAAACAAGTCGGGCTCGCCGAGAGCGCCGCGGACAACCAGCCCCAACTCTATTACGCAGCCACGCAGATCCCGGACAAGTTCGTTCCTACCTGGACAAACAATACTCGCTTCGTCGTGCGCACTAAAGGCAATCCGCTCGCTACGCTGAGATCGATTCGGACGATGTTTGAAAAGACCAACAGTCAACAGACGATCGACGGAGAGCAAACGCTAGAGAGCATCGTTTCCGATTCCGTCGCTTCGCAGCGTTTTACCATGACCCTCCTCGGTACTTTCGCTGTTCTCGCCGTGCTCCTCGCAAGCGTCGGCGTCTACGGGGTCATCTCATATATCGTGCGCCAGCGCACTCATGAGATCGGCCTCCGAATCGCTTTAGGGGCGGACCGTTCCCATGTGTTACGCGTTGTCGTCGGGGATAGTGTAGCCATGGCGATCGTGGGTATTGCCGTTGGCATCGGGGCAGCATTCGGCCTGACTCGCCTACTGGCTAAGATGCTCTATGGAGTCAGCGCACATGACCCAATTACGTTTGCCGGGTGTGCCATTTTGCTTGTGAGTGTCGCTCTGGCAGCGTCGTGCGTTCCCGCACGACGCGCAATGCGCGTTGATCCGGTCGTCGCACTGCGCCACGAATAGCCATTGAGTCGGGTAATAGGGCCTAACTGGTTCCATCTCTTTCCGCCACAAGGCAGGAGATGATCCTAGCGCCCTTCATAACTATGGAGATGTGTCGAGTCTGATTTTGGGGCGTGCGCTCTTCAAGTTATCCACTAACGAGCTTCATCTCCCTCTCCATGCTTACTGTCTCAGCCGGCTTAATGTTGTGATTCATGCGGAAAAAGTTTGTTGGGTCGTACTTGCGCTTGAGCGCAGCGAGACGGTCATAATTGGAACCGTAAGCTTCACGGGCAATGGCATCTCCTTCATCCGTAACATAGTTACCGTACGCACCCGGGATCAGAAATGGCTTCATCCCTTCCCAACAGTCGCGTGTCCATCGGATGTTCTTTTCCGTTTCGCTGGGATCCGTCCAGATGGACCAGGCAAAGAAGTTCCAAGAATACTGGCGGTGAGGGAAGGCGGTGTCTTCTGGGGCGACGCGAGTAGCAGCTCCATGCCAGTGCTCGATGAATGGGGCGAAAGTGTAGGGTGAGGGACTCTTGCCCACATACCGCACGAGACTTTCAATCACGTCATCGTCGAGCGCATGGAGGAAATTGGATTTCGTATAGACGAGGCGCCCCGGAGGGAAGAATGGCTCGAACATGCTTTGAATCTGAATGTAGGTCATCGGCGCAAGGTTATCCGCGAATGGTTTGGCGAACTTCCTAAGCGGCTGCAAGAGCTTTTCGCCCTCCGCCGCGCGACCGCAATAACAGGCTGCCAGGCCAAAAACTGGGGTGCCCTCCAGAGTGGCACCAGTGGCTTGGCTAACCAGTTCGTCTGGACTTTGTTCGCAGAATTCACGCCACTGACGCAGGATTTCTCCTGCCTTAGCTGCAGGATAGAAAATTGCGCCGCCGTAAATGGGGCCGACTTCGTGAAGGCGGTATTCGATGGAAGTCACCACACCAAAATTGCCGCTGCCCCCGCGAATGCCCCAGAAGAGGTCTTCGTTTTCCGAAGCGTTGGCCGTCAAGTGGCGGCTATCGGCGGTGACGACATCCGCTCCGATGACGTTGTCAATGGCAAGACCGAATTTGCCGTGCAAGTTGCCCCAACCGCCGCCAAGAGTCAATCCCGCAATGCCCACAGTGGGAACGACACCCTGAGTCGTAGCGAGGCCGAATGCCTGTGTTTCGCGGTCAAATTCGCCGAGCTTCAAGCCGGTTTGTGCACGGACAGTACGTCGGGCAGGGTCGACACGGATGCCCTTCATTGCGGACATATCAATCATAAGACCGCCGTCGCAAACGGCTTTGCCGGCAATGCTGTGGCCGCCTCCTCGAACGGATACGAGAATATCGTGCTCCCGACCGATGCGGACACAGGCGACCACATCGGCTGCACCAGCGCATCGAGCGATGAGGGCGGGACGCCGGTCAATCATGGCGTTAGGAATGGTGCGAGCCTCGTCGTAGCCCGGATCGCCGGGACTGAATGTTTGACCGCGAAGCGAGGATTTCAGCTGCTGGAGGGCGGATTCCGGGATCATTCCTTCTTCTCCCAATTGACGGATTTCCTCTGAATCGACCTGCAGGACTCTCGCACGGAACTCGAAGGAAAGTCCTCAAGAAAATCTCAAAATTGCGTAGAATACGGGCCGTGAACACGCTGCCATCCCCAGGTTACGAATTTGGACCTTACCGGCTGGACGTGACCGGCCGGAGCCTGGAGTGTCGCGGTGAAGTCGTTGCGCTGCCGCCGAAGGCCGTGGAAGTCCTTGCCGAGCTGGTAAAACGGTCCGGAGAGGTGGTCGGGAAAAGGGAATTAATGGAAGTGGTCTGGCCGGAAACGTTCGTCGAGGAGGCGAACCTCAACCAGATGATTTTTCTGCTTCGCCGGGCACTGAACGCAAACGGCGAAGGTGAGTACATCACGACGGTGCCACGACGGGGTTACCGGTTCAGCGGTGCGGTCCGCTTGGTAAAGATTCCTTGCCGGTTCGACTCTCTCGCCGTTCTCCCGTTTGCCAACCTGAGCGGCGATTCGAGCCAGGAATATTTCGCCGACGGGATCACCGAGGCTTTAATTGCCGAACTGTCGAAGACCGACAGCTTACGAGTCGTTTCACGAACATCCGTAATGCACTACAAAGGCAGGGCCGAGCCCATCGGGCAAACTGCCCGAGCGTTGCGAGTGCAGGCGATTGTCGAGGGCTCTGTAGTGAAAGCAGGAGACCAGTTGCGAATTACCGCGCAACTGATTCACGCAGGAAGCGACCAGCACTTGTGGACCGGCGTGTACGACGGTGCCATTGCGAACTTGCTCGAGGTGCAGAGCAAAGTCGCTCGTGATGTCGGCACAGGCATTCGTACGGAGCTCAGCAGAAATGAGAAAGGGCGTTCGACTGTCAGCCGAAAGATAAGTCCTGAAGCTCATTCGCTTTACCTTTACCTGAAAGGCCGAAACTTTGCACGAATCCTGACGGAAGAAGGGCAGCGCAAGGCGATCCAGCATTTTCAGGGGTCGGTTCAGGCCGGACCAGAGTATGCGCCCGCCTACGCAGGACTGGCGGAATGTCTGATCGAGCTGGCGTATTTTTTTGGAATGGATCCGAAAAAGGCGTTTGCTGAAGCAAAGCCCGCAGCACTTAAAGCAGTGGCGTTAGATGAAGAATTCGCGGAAGGGCATGCAGCGCTGGGGCTGCTTCGGTTGCTCGATGATTGGGATTGGAAGGCAGCAGATGCTGAGACGCGGCGGGCAATCGAACTCGCTCCGGGTAATCCGTACGTGCACTGGAAGCGGGGAGTGTACCTGCGTTATGCGGGGCGTTGCGACGAGTCGATAGCGGTCCATCTGCAGGCCGAATCGTTGGATCCCTTTTCGATTGTCGCCATCATGGAGGTAGGCTTTGCGTTTTACTACGCGCGTCGATTTCCTGAGGCCGGCGAACAGATCCAAAAGGCAATCGCGCTTGAGCCCGCTTGGGACCAGCTTTATTTTGGCCTCGGGCTAGTGCTGCTGCAGCAGAAACGATTCGACGAAGCCATGGCGGCGCTGCGGACCGCGGTGCAAAAAGAGCCCGGAAATGTATTCTCGGTGGCGGCGTTGATTTACGGACTCGGCGCCGGAGGGCAGAAGAAAGAAGCCAAACGTCATTTAGACCAACTCCTAAACAAGTACGACTATGTACCGAACTGGTTTTTGGCCATGGCCTGGGTTGGACTGAGCGAAAAGGAGCGAGCGTTGCAGGCCCTGGAGCAGGCCTTCGGCAATCACGAACCCTGCATGGTGAGCTTGCAGGTGGATGCCATCTTTGATCCGCTCCGAGAGGAAGAGCGTTATAAGGATTTGGTGCGCGGCGTGGGACTGGAACCGTGATTTGGGATTCAGTGTCACCCCCATTTGCGAATAGTGTCTCTCGAGTGGCAGTCCGGAAATCATCCGCTCGGTTTAATTTTCACGCTCCTATTCTGCAAGGCATGGATGGCCTTTGTCAGCTTTCGCAACGTACGCGGCTCGATGGTGTTTCTTTCCTTCTTGAAGTTCATGATTGCGGACCTGGCAACTTTGGACTGGCGACAGAGACTTCGAGTAGAGAATTGCTTCGCCTGTACGCGGATTTCTTCTAGATATTTTGCATCGACCACTCTTTCGTACTCCCGACAAGTCTCGTCCGCCGGGTCCAAAGTTCCCCCTTCCGGCATCATGGACAGATCGACGCCGCCCGCCCACCGCGCTCGCAATGGCCGCCGCCGTTGTTGGCACCTTCTTCCCGACATCAAAGTGAGCCAACTTCCGAGCAGCACGTTCACGACAATCAAGAGCACGCGCTTGCGGCCTTTCATCCCACTGCGTCGCCGAAGCAGATGCAGACGCTCGTCCAGATGTGTCGAAACCGTTGTGGATGTGGGGGTGACCTGATCGGCAATAATCTCTTCATGTGCGGTCGCTATTGACTCTCCCGGCGCAAACAGATCATCGAAGAACACTTCGACAGCGTCTCTGGTGAGGAAGACTGGATACCGCGCTACAACGTGGCTCCGACCCAGCCCGTCCCCATCATCCGCCAGCATCCGAAGGAACCACGCCGCGATCTCTCACTCGTCCGCTGGGGTCTCATTCCGTCATGGGCGAAGGATGCGTCCGGTGCTGCAGGGATGATTAACGCGCGGTCTGAGTCAGCGGCCATTAAGCCCGCATTCCGCGACGCGTTGAAGTTGCGCCGGTGCCTGGTTCCTGCGGATGGCTTCTACGAATGGTTGCGCGCGGGGAAGACGAAACAGCCGTACTGTTTCGAAGTTAACGAGGGCGAGTTGTTCGCCTTCGCCGGACTGTGGGAGCGGTGGAAAGATCCGAGTGGCAATTGGATCAAGTCATGCTCGATTCTTACCACGACGCCGAATGCCGTGACATCCGCCGTCCACGACCGAATGCCGGTCATCCTTCACCCAGACAACTACGACCTATGGCTCGATCCTGGGGTTACTGACGTGAATGAAGTGTCAGAGATGTTAAAGCCCTACGATGCGCGGCTGATGCGATGCTTTCCGGTAAGCGCGAGCATCAATCAATTGCAGAACGATGACGCGGAATACGCGAAGCCCGTTGGGATTGAAGCGCTTTCACAGAGCCGGTTATCGCATAGATCAGCCCGACGACCGACGCGATGATTGCTAGCGGCGGGGTACCGAATCCCTCAAGATGGTGGCGCACCACGCGTCTCCGCAGGCCGTAAATGCCGGTTCAGCGGTACCTGCTCCAAAAAAGAGGCGGCACCTTCCCCCGAAGGCGCCGGCCTGATCCAAGCGTGCTGCCTTTCCCCTTTTAACGGCCCCGGAAATCCCTTATTGCTGGAATAGAACAACGCTCCCTGAATCGACGTAGCTATATCCCTGCGAGACCACGGCAGTGAATAGAAAACCTCGTCCGTTCGGATCCCAGGCGGGCACCGTCCCAATATTCACGCTAATGTTGAAGGTCTGAGTGGAATCGGGTGCCACGTTGAACAAGGTTTCCGACGCGAGGATCGTCGGAACGGGACAGGTCCACGTGTGCGTGTAGGCGTTGTAATAGCACGGCGGAACCGGCCACGGCAATTGCTGCAGTTGCACCTTGAAGGTGGTCGCCGTAGGGTTGTAGTTTGTGAGCGTCCCTGAAACGGTAACCGTCCCTCCTTGCTGCGGCAACGTGGTAGGTGATGCACTCACATTGTTGACCGCCTTGCATGCCTTGTAGGTATAGAGGACTGGGTTTTGCCAGCCGCTTGCTCCCAGCGTGGACAGCTGCACGTAGACGGTTCTTCCATCACACGGAATCCCCGAGACAATCACATTCGTTGCCGAGATGTTGGACGCGGTGAAAATATCTCCTCGCCCGATCGGGTTCACCTTGTCACTGACGTCGAACTGGTAAACGCTGTTTGCCGGCGCCCCGCTCCAGCCGAAGACCACGGAGGTGCCGGGTAGTACTTCGCCAAAAATGTAAGGTGGAGTTACAAGAACCGCGCAGTTGGTCTGGCTCTTGTAGGTATAGGACTGGGCCGCTAGCCAGTCGCCACCGTACTTGGTGATCAATGTTACGTACACCGGTCCGCCGCACGGGATGGTGTTGATCGTCGCGCTGTTCTGGGTTGGAGCGATGCTCGCATTGTCGAAATACTGGGTTGTGCCCGGAGAGCTGCCCACCATCAGCCGGTAGGCGTCCGCTCCCGCGACGGTGGTCCACGTGAAGGTCGTGGGCGAACTCAACACCGACCCCGGCGTCGGGCTGATCATGGTCGCCACCGCGGGCCTTAGTACCCTGACATTCCCCTGGCCTGCGGTCGGGTTCAGCCCAGCATCGCCGACGTAAATCGTGCCGTCCTGCCCCATCGAAAGGCTGAACGGATTGTAGAATTCCGCGCTGGTCGCTGACCCTCCATCACCCGAGTAACCCTGGGTGCCATTGCCCGCGATCGTGCTCATCAAAAGGCTGCTGGCGGTCACTTTCCGGATGCGAAAGTTTCCCGTGTCGGCGATATAGAGATTTCCGTCGGGATCGACCGCGACACCGCTTGGATTGTAGAGCGTCTCTTGGTTGGCAGGACCGTCGCCTGAGTAACCACCCGAGCCCGGTGTGCCCGCAAATGCCACCAAACCCCCGCCACTGACCTTCCAAATAACGTTGCAGGTGCGATCGGCCAGGTACAGATTCCCGTAGTTATCGCGCGCCATCCCTCCCGGATAGCCCATCTGTCCGTTCGTGCAGCCACCGCTACCCGGTACCGCGATTACAGTAGGAGTCGTCGCTCCCGCAGGTAACTCATACACTTTATGGTCCGTATTGGACGCAAAGTACACGTTGCCCGCATTGTCCACCGCCACCCCGTTAAAGCCGTTGGCCCCTTCCTGGCCGTTCATCAGGCATATCGCCGTGCCGTTGACGCGGAGCAAGTCGTCGCCGCCGGACTCGGCGATGTAAAGGCTCCCCGAACCGTCGACGGCGAGTCCCCCTAAATCCGAAAACCCAAGGTTGTTCCAGGGTTGGCCGCAACCAGGGAAGGGAGCGTTATGGTAGCTGGCGCCTGCTGATAGAGCCAGGTTGCCCCGGTAACATTGATAACGCCCGAGTCGAGCCAGCCGGAATGATTGAAAACGCCGGTCACGTAGACGTTGTTCCAGGTGTCTACTGCGATCCCCTGCGCGGTGATGCCGGTCGAGGCCGTGCTGTTAGCCAGGGTAGCGATCGTGTATTGCGCGCAGAGCCGGGCCTGGGTGCTGAGTATGACCAGCACCAGCGAAGCCGCCATGGACGAGAAGGAGTATCGTATCCGCATAAACAATCCTTTCAAGAATTTCATTCCGTCGGGCTCCGGTAGAGGCTCTGTCCCCAGGTCTCCCCATTTCCCCGTCACTTACAAATTCGGAAAACCGGGCCAGATTGGCTCACCCCCCAGGCTTTGCGTTCACCGACAGGACCGAGCTTTAGGAAGAGCCCACGGCTGGAGGACAACCGTGGATTGGCTGTTTGAGGCCCAGCACGATCCACGGGGCCAAAAAATTGAGTCTGGGCTCGCCGAGCGAGTCCAGACTCATCGTGTCAGTGATTCTGTTTAGTGCTGCGATAGCTCCTGCAGTACAGCCGTTCCCGGTTCAGGAACCGGTAGCGGTTCGTTGGGATGCCGCAAGCTCGCCGCTTCGCGCGCCTGCTCCACGACTTCTTGATCCACAGTGCCCTCCGGCTTCACGACCAGGTAGCTCGGCGAGTTTTCCTCGACGGGCGCCTCGACTTGAGCCATCGCTGGCCTGATCGTCGCCGCGGGAGGCGGCGTAAGCTGCATGCTCGGGACCTGCAGCGCGATTCCCCCGAAATATGCATCCAGCAGAGCATTGACCACTATTTCCGCGGGTGGGTTCATCGTGTCGTGAACCGAATTGGTGGCTGCCACGCCATGCTCCTTCGTTTGCGCCGTTTGCAGGGTTTGGGTGCTCACGTTGGAGTACGTCTCAGTTGTGGTAGACGTTGTGCCGACGCCGAGACTGATCCCCAAGTTTTGAAGCAAGCCCGAAACATCGGCGGTGACGCCGAGTGAGCTGCTGCCAGCGCTCGTGACCTTCGATGTCGTTTGCAGCGAGGAGGACTGAGTGTCCGTGGTGCTGAAGCTGTTCTCGGTGCTGTAGGTCGTGAGAACGCTGCTATCGTCTGTGCCGGTAAAGCTCAAATCCGCATCCGAGGAGTATGGGCTGGCGGACTGGCTCTTCTTCAGCCAGAACTGGTCCACTTTGGCGAGGCTGGCACAATCTGTGGAGGAGAGCCAATCGTACTGCACCCCAGGCGTCGCGTTTACCGGGACCACGTGCGCGCTCTCGTTCGTCCATGTGACTCCCCCGTCGGTGGTGGTTGATCCGTTTGCTGTGGCCCAAGGTGGTGCTACCCCCCCGCTCACACCCGCGGTAGTGGCAACTTGCACGTAGCTGTTTTCGACGAGAATCATGGCGCCCACGCCGTAAGCCTGCCCGGGCTGCCAGGTTCCCGCTGTCGACGACGTTGGCTGGATCGCAGTCGGCGTGTTGGCGCAATTGTCGAGCAGCCGGATGGGCAACTCGACGATTCCCAGGTTCGCATCGTTTCCCACGGGTTGGATGAGGGGTCCAGTGGGATAGGACCAAGCAGCGAAGTGAGGATTGATGACCGCTAGAATAAGATCGTCCCAGAACGGCTGGTTTCCATACGTGATCTGGTTGAATGGAGGTTGGCCTAGGGCAGGATAGTTCGTGTAGGCGCGCGCGGAGCTTTGCTGAGTCGTCGTCAGGACAGAAGTGGTCGACGAAAGCTGCTGGTCGTTTTCCACCGCATTGTCCCAGTAACCGGAGAAGTTAAAACCGAGCTTGAGCAGGCTACTACCGAAGAGTGAAAAATTGTAACTGACGTTCCCTTGGTAATTCGTTCTGTTGTCCTGGGTGAGTCCCATCGCCGAAGCCTGGGAAGTCATGAACTGCAGATTAGTGCCCGAGGCCTCGTTAAAAGTCAGGTTCGATTTTGCATCGGGTGCATTGCCAACGGGAGCGTACACAATTCCGACAGGCTGGAGAAGGAGTTGGAACGCGACCTGAGGCGTGACCAGAACAATAAAAGCATCAGCAGGAATAGGACCAGTGGGTTGTTGAGTGCCATCCAGCGAAAGCGGGGCGGGTATGCCCAGAGCGATTGATGACAGATTCGGCCCTGTGGTCGAATTGGACAGGACAAACGGATAAATCTTGCAGCCAAGTTTCCCGTTACAAATCACTCTGGTTCCTGACACGGAGTAGGTGATTTGGAAGCGCACCTCACTCTCGGCCCACTCGACCGGAACCGGAATCTTCAGCGTGGCTGAACCCGTGCCGGCCATGACAATTCTCGCCGAATTGCTCTGCACCTCTCCAGAGGCCCCGCCCATGGCGGTGGCAGTTACTGCAAATGTCACTTGAAGGCTACCAGCCGCGCTACTGGCAATGTTGGAGACCACAGGAATATCGAACTCTAGGTTGCCGGTATTCGCCTGCACCACCCTTCCATTGCTGGTGATCGCTGAATTCGCAGGATAGGAAATGCTGGCGCAAGCAAACGAAGGCATACAGTTGTTTTGCACGACGGTGGGCCCTTGAATCACAAAGGGCGTTGATGCCATCGCGCTACCGCACGCGCACAAAAGCAGCGCGAACATAAAGAGTCGGACTCGAGTGCTCCGGAAAATGGGAATGGTTGCCTCTGTGGTGCTCAGAGGGGCGGAACGGAAATCATGTTTTTTCACATCTTTAACGGGGTCCATAATGTCTCCAATTCGTTTTTAGGTCGGTTCAAACTTTCCGACCGTGTGCGGGATCGGTGTTTCCCCAGACCCCGTTATCTACAAATTCGGAAACTGCCCGCGACTTAGCTCACCCCTCTCAACATTTTTCTGAACGTGGACGGTCCTTGCTCGAAAGAAGGTCTACGGAAGGCGTCAAGATCAACTGGATCGGGCGCAATGTCTCTAAACTCATAGTCGGTTCTTGACTTTGCTGGGTGGGCAGCGTACTGTTGTCCGCCAAAAGTCGGACCGGTCCGCGCGGGGAGCGGCTGTGAGTTCTTCTTCCAATCAGGTGACGGAGTTGCTTGCCCGATGGGGCGAGGGCGATGAGGACGCGCGCGAAGCCCTGATCCCCGTTGTCTACCAGGAGTTACGTCGAATCGCTGGGAAATGTCTCGCCGGCCATCAACATCACACGCTACAGAGTACTGCGTTGGTCCACGAAGCCTATTTGAGGCTGGCCGGACAATCCTCGCTGCGAGCCGAAAACCGCGGCCATTTTTTGGCTATCGCCGCGCGATTGATGCGCCAGGTCCTTGTGGATCACGCCCGCTCCAAAAGCGCTGCCAAGCGGGGCTCCGGCTGCGTCACCCTCACTTTTGACGAAGCCATAGCTTTGCCGGAGACGTCGCAAGTGGATTTAGTCGCCTTGGATGACGCGCTGAAGTCGCTCAGCAGCATGGATCCACGCCAAGCCCAAATCGTCGATCTGCGTTTCTTTGGTGGCTTGTCGATCGAAGACACTGCGCAAGTGCTTGGGATCTCCCCCGCGACCGCAAATCGCCAGTGGTCGACCGCCCGCATGTGGCTGCAGCGGGAATTGCGACGGAGCGATGCTCATGACTCCTGAGCGATGGCAACAGGTCAAAGCCGTCCTCGAGCAGGTGCTCGATCTTGCTCCCGAGCAACGAAAAGGTTTCCTTGACGATGCCTGCCGGGATGATCAAGCCCTGCGGCAGGAAGTAGATTCACTCTTGCAGGAAGAAAATGAAGACGCGGACCGACCGCTGCAATCGCCGGTCAATGTCAGTCTCAAAGATGTGGCACGGGAGGCGGAGTGCTGGGCCGGGCACCGCATCGGGTCGTACGAAATCATAGAGTTGATCGGGGAGGGCGGCATGGGTTCGCTGTTCCGGGCAGCCCGTGCCGATGAACAGTATAAGAAACAGGTCGCGATCAAGATTGTTAAGCAGGGTTTGACTACGCCATTTGCCCCGGCTCGCTTTCGCGCCGAGCGCCAGATTCTGGCTAATCTGGAACATTCCAACATCGCCCGATTGTTGGACGGGGGCACGACCGAAAATGGAGTACCGTATGTGGTCATGGAATTCGTCGAGGGACGGCCCATCGACGCATTCTGCGATGAGCACAAGCTGACAATTGATGCCCGTTTGAAGGTCTTCCTCGAAGTATGCTCCGCAGTGCAGTACGCTCACCGCCGCCTCATTGTGCACCGCGACATCAAGCCCAACAACATCCTCGTAACCCGAGAGGGGTCGCCCAAGCTCATCGATTTTGGAATTGCGAAGATCCTGGATCCAGAAGCATCGGATGGAATTGATCAAGCCACAACGGGCCTGCGGATATTAACGCCAGCCTACGCGAGTCCCGAGCAGGTCAAGGGTGAGCCCATCACCACCGCGAGCGACGTGTACTCCCTGGGAGTGGTCCTATACGAATTATTGACCGGGCATCCGCCGTATCGAGTCGCACTGCGCACGCCGGAAACCCTTGCGAGAGCCGCCTGCGAACAGGAACCGGAGAAGCCCAGCCTGGCCGTCCGGCGGTCTGCGTTAGCAACCGAAGGAGGGCGGGAGCAGGTCACTGCAGAAACAGTCAGCGCTTCGCGCCGATCTCGGCCGGGAAAACTCAGCGCGCAGCTCGGTGGAGACCTTGACAACATTATTCTGATGGCTCTGCGCAAGGAACCGGAGCGCCGCTACGGGTCGGTGGAACAGTTTGCGGAGGACATCCGCCGTCACCTCGAGAATTTGCCGGTGTCGGCGCACGGTGATTCGCTGCACTACCGAGCGCGGAAATTCGCCACCCGTCATCGGGCCGGGATCTCCGCCGCGGCCGTTGCTGGGTTGGCTTTGATCGTGGGGACCGCAGTCTCTCTGCGCGAAGCGCACGTGGCTCGTGCGGAGAGGGCGCGTGCCGAGAGGCGGTTCAACGACGTGCGCAGGCTCGCCAACTCGCTGATTTTCGAGATTCATGATTCTGTCGCCGCTGTGCCGGGAAGCACAGCTACACGCAAACTGATTGTTGAGCGGGGGCTGGAATACCTCGACAGTCTGTCCCAAGAGTCCACGACAGACACTTCACTGATGGCCGAACTGGCTTCCGCCTACCGCAGGATTGGAGATGCGCAGGGAGGTCAGTTTGCGGCGAATTTGGGCGACACGACCGGGGCGCTCCGCAGTTTTCAAAAGGCGCTGGAAATTCGTAAACAGATCTATGCGGCCGATCCACAGCGCCTCGACAACATCACGGCGCTGGCCGATTCCTACTGTGCCGTATCTGAGAAGCTTCTTTCCTCGGGCCAGACCGCGGAAGCTTATCAGGACGTACAGCAAGCCGTTGCCTTGGGCGAGAAGGCACTCCCTTCTCATCCCCAGGACGCCCGCGTGCTGCAAGAGTTGGCCAGCGACTACGATGTTGAGGCGGACATCCTCGGCGGCAATTTCAATCTCTCGAATCTCGGCGACCGTAATGCCGCCCTTGCAGCACGACGCAAGAACATGGAGGTTGCCGAGCGCCTGGCAAAGTTGCGACCGGGGGACGAGTCCGCGCAGCGTTCCATGGGAGCTGCCATGGTCCGCATGGGAGACCAGTTGCTTCTGTCTGGGCAGAGGCAGGCATCGCTCCAACAATATCTAGCGGCTCAGTCGCTTTTCGCGAACTTGGTAACGCACTCGCCCACCCCCAAATTGCAGGACAATCTGCACGGTGTGTATCAGCGCATCTCTGTAGTTCGCATGGCCAACGGAGAGTATGCAGAAGCCGTAACAGCTGCGCGTGACACGCTTGCACTGTCCAGTCGGCTCACTGCTGCTGATCCGCGTGATGAGTGGGCTCAACTCAGTTTGGCTGACGACTACAGCAACTTGGCGGATGCCGTGTCCCGTACGGCCAACCGGCAAGAGGCTATTTCCGCGGCCAATCGGTCGCTCAGCATCATGAGCGCAATCCTCGCCCACGATCCCAACAATGTCGAAGTGCAAGGGGTACAATCTGCCGCCTTGAATACGGCTGGGGCGGTTTATCAGCGAGCCGGGAACGAAAAAGTCGCGCTCAGCAATTACCGGAAATCGCTGGAGGTCACCGCAAGAATCTATGCCCAGGACCCCAAGAACGAGGACGCTCGCTTGCGCCTTGCCGCCGATTACAACAGCATTGCGCCTGCCCTTTTGGGTCAGGGAGACGCCGGCGGCGCGGCCGAAGCTTACGAAAAAGCCATGACGCTCGCTACGATCTCCGACTCAGCCTCGCCAAGCGAGGAAGCTCTTTACGTGATCGCCAATTCTTACACCGGGCAGGGCGACGTGCAAATAAAGCTTGCGGAGAAAGAGAGACAATCCGGGCGCAAGCTGCCCCTCCTGCAAAAGGCCTGCGGCCTGTTTGACCAAAGTCTGAAGGTCTGGAGTGCCATCCGGGAGCCCGGAACCATGAGTCCGAACGGGTTTTATTCGATTGCGCCGGCAGCCGTGGCTGCCCGGCTTAAGAGTTGCCGCTCCGCAGTGCAAGACTTCTAAGTACTCTTAGGTACGACCTGAAATACGAGACTAACTCCTTCTAATGGCGGCCTACCTCGCCCCTGCCTACCTAGAACGGGTACGCGACAAAGGCCTGTGTCGTCGCTAGGCGGAACCGAGCGCAAAACCGGATGAGGTCTTCCTAGCCGCCGCGATCCCGTAGCCATCGCGCAATCGCTCCCGGACAAAGTGTTCCCAACTAACCTTGGCGTAGCGAATCGAAGGTCTCCGAGGACCTACATGCTCCGGAGCCATTTCGCCACAGCTCGCGGATCAAACCGGACGCATGTGCCGACTCGGAAACACGGGATGCGTCCCGCCTTCGCCAGCTTGAACACCGTAATGCGCGAAACCGCTAACAACTCGGCGAGTTCAGAAGCTGTGAGGGCATGACCGTACTGCTCAATGCGATCCGGCAAGGAAGAGGTGGCGTCGGAAATGGACAACTCCGGGATGAGTAAATTCCCGGAGGACGCCGGTGCTTGCCGGTGCCCCAGTGGCCGGGTGGCCACGTCGGATGTTTCTCTTTGGCCGTACTGGCCGGGTCGCCCATTCCGATGGCCCCTGCTATTGGTTGCGTTGAGTTCTTGCTTATGGAGAATGGCTCGAATGCTATGCGTTAGTGTTCATGTGAACTTTGTGAAGCAGTTACTTCTCAAAATCTAACGTGGGGCACAAAATGTTGCCACCTAATCAGACCCAGCCCACACAGGATGGTTTTTATACATGAATAAATAATTTTCGATTTTGGAAATTTGGCGCAGGCAAGGGATTTCTGGGCGGGACGAGCATTAGAGGCCTCACTGCGTTAGACGGTGGATTACGTTCCCCGTAGCCAGTTGGCCACTCGCCCAGAAAGTCCCTCAAACCAAACCGTATTGAAGCGCCGCGCTTCCCGACGCGCACCCGGAACGTCTAAGATCAAGCCTTTCTCGCCCGTTCGGCACACCCTAACGGGCGAGAAATCTGACGTGGGGTTTCTTTCGAGACGGATTTCAAAGTGATTTGCCGGCCCAAGCAGGTGAGGGTACCTCCTGCTATCGCCACTCTAAGCGGGAACCGATAACCGTTGGATTCCTTGCGCCTCTTACAACGAAGATCGGTAATCAACAGAAAGCGCTTGAGATGCTGGAGGGTGCTCTCACCGATACGAAGTGCGACCTTGCCAAGATCGCTCAAGTCAGGCTTCCCCAGTCCGCGCTGTGCGCCAACATCAACTGGTGCTGTTTCCCCGATAGGCCCCAAATCTACTCGTATCGCAATGCGATAATCGGGTCCACTTTGGTGGCGCGACGCGCTGGGATATAACACGCCAGAAGAGCGACGACAACTAGCGTCAGTGAAGTCGCTACAAAGCTCAGTGCATCGGTGGCACTTGTGGAATACAGTAACGACCGCATCATGCGCGTTGCTGAAAATGCTCCAACCAATCCCAGCAGCAAACCGAACGTCACTAGATGCAAACCTTCTCTGAGCACCATGCCCAATACGTTGCTCCGCTGCGCCCCAAGGGCGACACGAACGCCAATCTCCCGCGTGCGTTGGCTGACAGAATAGGAAACAAGTGCGTAAAGGCCAATCGCCGACAGCAGCAGGGCTAGTGCTGCGAATCCGCTAATCAGCCATGTGCGAAAGCGCTGCTGCACTAAGGATTCATCAAGCAGCTCGTCCATCGTCCGTATCTGCGCCAGCGGGATAGCACTGTCCATGCTCGCAAGTTGGGTGCGGATTGCCGGCACAACGTCCGTCGCTTTTCCAGTGCTGCGGACCACCAAATACATTTCCCGCGACCACATCACCCAGCCATTCTCGTTGTAGGGAACGTAGATAGTAGGCCCGGGTCCGGAATCCAGCCCTGAGTACTTAACGTCTCCGACTACGCCCACGATCGTTTCCCACGGAGATTTTGGATCGGCGTCGCCAGTCTGAATCCGGCTGCCAATCGGGTCTTTGGCACTGAAATACTGTTTCGCCATGGTCTCGTTGATGATGACGATCATGGGATCCTTCTCTCCTTCCACTCTGTCAGACGGAGAGAAAAAGCGTCCTTTCAATAAAGGAATCCCGAGGGCACGAAAATAGTCCGGGCTCACCAACATCTCTTCCGCAAGCTGTAGTTGGCGATAGCGATCGTAGCCTTGCCCTTCGACTGTAAATGGATTGGTGATCGCCAACAGGTTGGGAGGCAGACTCATTGTGGTGCCAACCGCCATCACTCCCGGCAGGGACCGCACCTTTTCGAGGAACTGCTGCCAGAATTGCGTGATTTGCGGTGGATCGGCATATTTGTTAGGAAGAGAGATTGCCGCGGTGATTACGTGATCGGTTTCGACCCCGGGGCTCACCCCGCTCAGACGGACAAAGCTTCGAATGAGCAGGCCCGAGCCGATCATTAGCAGCAAGGCCAACGCCACTTCAAACACCAAGAGCGCGCGATGCGTCCGATGAGCAGAACCTGATGACGACGAGCGGTTCGTGTCTTTTAGAGGATCACTCAGCGACGGGCGGGAAGTTTCAAGAGCAGGGGCCAATCCAAAGAGGATCCCGCTGCCGACGCAGACCGCAAAGGTAAACAACAACACGCCAGGGTTGATGCCGACTTCCTCCAACCTTGGCATCTGCCCCGGGCCAAATGCCAGAAAGGCCCGAACCCCTGCGAAGGCAAGCAGCAACCCAAGGAAACCTCCTAGCAGCGAGAGTACAGTGCTCTCCGTGAGAAACTGGCGGACCACCCGTATGCGGCTTGCACCCAACGCCATCCGCAAAGCCACCTCAGATTGCCGTGCTGTCGCTCGCGCCAGCAGCAGGTTGGCGACGTTTACGATCACGATCAAAAGCAAAAGAGCGATCGCTACCAGCAGCACCAGCAAGGCCGTGGAGAAATCGTTGACCATCCACTCCTTCATCGGCATCATCACGCCCACCAGTTCTGCAGAACTGGGATATTGTGCTGTGACTTGTGCGACGATGTCGTTGAATTCGGCTTCGGCTTGGCGAAGGCTGATACCCTGCTTGAGTCTTCCGAGCGCCAGCAAGCCGTATGGAGGCCGCGCAGCTGGGAGATTCAAGGTATGAATTGCCCACATCGACGCCGGTCTGCGAGAGGGAAAGCGGAAAACTGCCGGCATGACGCCGACGATTGTATGCTGCTTGCCGTCGAGCGTAAGCGTGCGGTTCAGTACCTCGGGATCGGAACCCAGATGGTCTCGCCAGAACTGCTCGCTAATGACCACAACCCCAGGTGTACCCGGACGGTCTTCCTCGGGACGAAAGCCGCGTCCCTTGAGTGGCGCGACGGCAAAGATGGAGAAGAAGTTCGCGCTCACTCGGACTCCGGGAATCCGCTCCGGCTGCCCCATTCCGCTCAGCGCGAAGCTGGTGCCGGCGCGGTCCAGCACCGCTACCTGTTCGAAGCACTGCTGGTGGTCACGCCACGCCAGAAAGTCAGCTGTACTGATGAGTTCCATTCCCGAACCGCCGCGCTGGTGTGTCCCCGCCACAGTGAGACGCTGGGGCTCGGGATAGGGCAAAGGCCGGAGTAAGATTGCATCGACCAGGCTGAACATGGCCGTGTTGGCACCGATCCCGAGGGCAATTGTTATTACGGCGACAGCTGTGAACACAGGCGCCTTGAGCAACATGCGCAGGCCATAGCGCACGTCCTGCGCGAAAACTTCGAGCGCAAACTCCCAACCCACCGCTCGTACTTGATGCTTCACTGATTCCATCCCGCCCATTTCCAGGCGCGCGGAACGCACGGCTTCTTCGGGTGTCGCGCCCGCTTGCACCTTCGCGTCAGCAGCGTTTTGCACGTAGGCGTTCAGTTCCTCGTTGAGTTCGCTTTCGGTCTTACCTCTTCGAAGCAACTCTCTTAGTCCGGTTTTGAGGTGGCGAAAGATGTTCATAGCGTCCCCGACGGTTTCGGCTTTATGCTTCAAGAATGCGTGCGATTGCGACGGATTGCGTTTTCCAATCGCGCGTCTCTGACTTAAGCTGCTTCCTTCCGCCTGCCGTCAAAACGTAGTACTTGGCGCGGCGGTTGTTTTCTGTAGCCCGCCATTCACTGTTCACCCATCCAGCCCGCTCCAGCCGTTTGAATGCTGGAAAAAGAGATCCCGGATTGACCTGAAATACGCCCCGGCTGATCTGCTCAATGCGCAGCCCGATACCATGAGCATGCATTGGTTCCAGCGCAAGCGTCTTCAGGATCAGCATGTCGAGGGTACCCTGAACGAGCGCCGCGTTTTTTTCACCCATGAGAGTCTCCCCTAGACAGTCTAGCCGAAGGCAACAGCACTACGATCCTCCTCCTTACCCTAGATTGTCAAGAGGAGAACGACCATGGAGCCGAACCTTGGGATGTTGAACGCCGTCAAACTAGCGGGTAGATGGTCGGCGACTCAGAAACTGCCTCGAGACTGAAGACTCCCAGTTCCCTGGTAGCGATTGACGGGGTTAGCTACTTGGCACGGGAAAAGAGCCCCAGAATACCTTCCGAGTAAACATCGTTCAGAATGAGTAAACCTGTGCGCAAGCACCGTGCGAGCGAACCTCTGTTCACCGCCCCGAACGCGGCGCAGGCGCAGCTTATCTCAACTCAGCGCCCGAACCCATGATCGAGCCATCAACTGGTTGCAAAATCCTCATTTCACTTATCGACATGCATTCCGCTCCTCCAGCATTAGAAAACTACTCATTTCTAACGCGATGGGTGAAGGCTCGGAACTCCCGTCTTTTCCAGAGTTCCAGTGGCGGCGATTTTGGGTAGGTTGTCTAACACACAACGGAAATAGTTTTAGTGGAGATTTTCTAGCAACCGCCGGGTTTCAGTCTCAGCTATGGTGTGACCGCTCTGGGATCGAACAGCACGCAACGTTTCGATGCGGAACGACGGCGTAGGCGGGATGCTCACCTGGCTTGGGATCTCTCCATGTGCAGGTGCTATCGACTATATCGACATAAAGCAACTTTTCGCGGAATTCTTCAACGCAGTTCCAGACGAGGACGAGTGGAATCCCCGCTACAACATCTCTCACGCCCGGTTCCAGTCGTTCGCGAGCCTCCGAAGAAGCCAGTCCGCGAATTGTCCCTTCTCCGGAGCGGTACGCTTCGATCATGGGTAACCCAGCCGTGTATCCGTTGCAAGACGATTAGTTAGCGAAGACTGGGCTTGATCGAAAGGGCTTGCCCAACGATGCTGGAGGGTGCATACTTCGCGCGACAGGGGGTGCTCCTATGCACAGAGCAGCATTGCTCATTGTCGTTGCCCTCCTTAGCGTCAGCGCAGGCCATACCGCTGCGCCAGCCGCCGACTGGGCGATCAACGCCACAGCAATTGAGGCGTGCAGTTGTCCACACTTCTGCATGTGCTATTTCAACGCGCATCCAGCAGCTCACCACGAGAATGGCAAGACCGAACACTTCTGCAAGTTCAACAATGCGTACAAAGTCAATAAGGGACACTACGGTAGTGTCGAACTCAGCGGTGCGAAGTTCTGGCTGAGCGGCGATCTTGGTGGGGATTTCTCACAAGGTCAGATGGATTGGGTTGTGGCGACTTTCGACAAAGGCACGACGGGCGATCAACGCCAAGCACTGGGCGACATTCTGGGACACGTATTTCCTGTGAAGTGGAAATCATTCCAGACGGCAGAGGGCGACATTGACACCTGGACCTTCGATAAGGACCAGGCCCACGCGACACTCAACGGCGGAAAAACAGCCGAGATCAAGCTGAAGCGCTTTCAAGGGATGACGGACGAACCCGCCGTCCTAAAGAATGTCAAGTACTGGGGCACCCCGCGCAACGACGGCTTCGTAATGATGCCCAATGAATTGGAGACATACAAGGAGGGACCCAAGGTATACGAATTCAAGGGAACGAATGGCTTCATGCTCACCTTCGACATGACGTCAAAAGATATTGCCGCGCCGAAAGGCTCGTCGATGAACTACTGAGAAGGTCCTTTCCATTTGCCGCTTGGTGCGCCAGAGAGGTCTCTGGTGCATTTTTTTCGCAAACACGCCGAACCGTCAGAGGGAAAAGGCCTTCTCATGTTCTCTGGTCTAAAGCGCAATTGAAAAAGCCGACGATACGCGTCACAGAGTGGCTCGGCGACATTTCCTGTGGAAGCTGGTCTGCACCGCGTGTCCTGGCGTCGTCTTCAGGCCATCAACCGAATCGCGAAGCGTATCAGAAATCTTTCAGGCGCAGTTTGCCAGGCACTGCAAGAGGCTAAATTCGCAGGAACAAAGCGCCGCCACACTAAGCGTGTGGTTCGCCAAAATTAGATGGCTCGAACGGCGTTGACTTTTCAATGGATTAGCAGGGACAATCGGGCGACATGCTCGCCCTTTTGCTTGGGATATTTCGATTGATTTGGCTGTTCGGAAAAGGCCAGCACGCGGTCGTGCTGGAAAACGTCGCTCTTCGACAGCAGATCGCCGTTTACAAACGAAAGCAAAAACATCCCCGATTATGCCGGTGGTTGGTTTCGTGCTGGCCGGAACCGTTTTGGGATTGCGGCAGGAGAAGAAGACAAAGCTGCCAGGCTTCCTGATTTGCGCGCTACTGTTTGCCGGACTGTTCTTTTAGGCAGCCTGCGGCGGCAGCGGTAGCGGTAGTACAGACGGTGGCGGTAGTCCCGGCACTCCGAAAGGCCAATACACGATAACGGTCGCGGGCACGTCGGGATCGACACACCATTCAACGACCACGGCGCTCACAGTTCGGTGACGAATCGGCAGGTTAGGGATGAGAATGGGTTCACATGGATTGTTAGAGATGTTGTGGATGACAAAGACAGCTTGCGCGCTTTGGTTGTTTTCAGTCCTGCTAGGCTGCGGAAGCGGCCCGAAGCCCCCCCGCCGGTTCTGTCGATCGCCACTAGATCCTTGCCCGATGGGTTCGTCCTGTTCGCTTACGCTCAAACGATCCAGGCCAAGGGCGGAGTCGCGCCGTTCACCTGGGCTGTCAGTTCAGGAACCCTGCCTGACAGCCTAGCCCTTGGGAGCAGTTCGACCAATTCGGTGATCATTTCAGGTACGCCGGACATCGTACAAACGACCGCGACGTTCACGATCCGTGTGACCGACGCGAAGAATCACACCGCTACCAACGCATATTCCATCGCCATCAATAATGTCGCATCGGCGCAATTGATCGAGGTTCCCGGGCAGCTTCCGACGGGTACAGTTGAAATCCAGGGCGTGAGCGCCGATTCGTTCAATCCCGACTATTGGCAGCAAAACAGACTGAATTGGGTGCCCGATACCCGCACGCCGATGTTTGCACCGCTCGCCACGGGCCCGTACCAGAACATCTACGCTCCATGGCCTTTGGAACAAGCCACAGGATGGCGAATGTTCTACGGAGGATGGGATGGAACGGACACTCCCTTTGACCAGATCAACAGCGTCACAACAACCGATTTCCTCAGCTTCAACAACCGCGACCACGTCATCGCCAACGGTGCCTTTCTCAATGTGAATAACGTGAATGTGCAACAGTTGTCTGACGGTTCTGTACACATGATTTGCACCGGCGGGCAGGCGGGCAACAGCGGTATCGGAGACAGACCTGTTTACTTCTCGAGCCCCGATGGAATTACGTGGAATGGCACACCAGAGCCGTACTCCGCACGGTTGACTGACGTTATCAATATCCAAGGCTACGCCGCATTTGACTCCGGCAACTTCAATGGGGCTAACGTACTGCTTCGCGAGAGCGAGACCTGGGTACTGTACTTCAGCGATTGGAAGAACGACCCCCAAACCATGCACCGCGCGACGGCTGAGACGCTGCCCAATTTTCAGCTACGGGGGACGGCCCTTAAAACCGATCACGGTGTCCAAGATGTAAAAAAGTTTGTGGTTAATGGACAGAGCTGGTATCTGATGGGTCTGGTGGGTTCCGATCCCAAGCAATCTATCTTTTTCAGCCTCTCGAACGATGGCATTACCTTCAATTCCCAGCAAGTCCTCTTCCGTAATTTGTCTGTGCAGGACCAGTACATCGTCGCAGTGGGTCTTGTAACAAAGGGGACTCAACTGCTAGGCGTGCTCTACGGCGCGGGTCCCGTAGAGAGTCTGGACCAGAATCGGATCTTCGCTCGTTGGCTGCAGAAGAAAGTGTTGATTACGGATTCCTCGAATGTGCAGTATTCGCCCCAAGGTGGCTATGGCCCCGATCGTCAGTGGTTCCAAGCACCACAATCGGGCTCTATCACGGGGACACTAACTGTCTATGCTGAGGACGGCGTCACACCGCTCGCGAGCGGCTCGGTAAACGTCACCGCAGGAAAGGTGTACCAGCTCGTTTTGAGCGGCGGCGGATAGTCTTTTGCCTTGTGTAGTGCGCAGGTCTCCAGCCAGAGTGAGTAGCACGGCGCTTTTTAACCCGGCATCTCGCCGGGTGACGGTCTTGCCCGGAACAGTAGTACCGACGTGGAGGTATGCTGCCATGGGTTCCGCACTGGTTCTCGACGGCTTGTGGGAGGTGATCGAGCCTCTCCTGCCTTTACCAAAGCCCAAACCGCAAGGCGGACGGCCTCGGCTACCCGATCGAGCCTGTCTGAGTGGCATTCTGTTTGTCCTGCGAAGTGGAATTCCTTGGGAGATGTTGCCGAAGGAGTTGGGCTGTGGCTCGGGCATGACATGTTGGAGGCGCATGCGAGACTGGCAGGAGTCTGGCATCTGGCAGTTGATCCATTTTTCACTGTTGGACTGACTTTGTCGTTTCAATCAGATCGACTGGTCCAAAGCTGTGGTGGATAGTTGCTCTGTACGAGCGGTTTTTGGGGCATCAGACCGGCCCAAATCCAACCGATCGGGCTAAACTCGGCAGCAAGCGTCATGTGATTTGCGACGGGCGCGGAGTTCCACTGGCTGTTCAACTTACTGGGGCCAATCGCAACGATTCGCAACAAGCGCTCGCACTTGTTGATGCCATCCCGCTCCTACAGGGAGAACGAGGACGGCCACGCCATCGCCCTGATTGCGTGATCGGCGACCGTGGTTATGACTCGCAAGCAATCCGGCATGGCTTACGAAATCGTAGGATCACCCCTTGGCTCGCCAAGCGAAACACCGAACACGGCAGTGGACTGGGCCGAAGGCGGTGGGTAATAGAACGAACCTTCGCCTGGCTTAGTCAGTTTCGCCGCCTGCGCGTTCGCTATGAAAAGCGAGCTGACATCCACGAAGCATTCTTGTCGCTTGGAGGTGCTCTCATCTGCTGGCACTACCTCCGAGCAGATCAATAAGGAAATAGTAGATCCACCCCTGCCACTTCTTGAAGCGGTCGCTGCCTGTGAGACGAGTGTATCCACCGTCAGCCCATTCTCTCTATTTTCTTGTCCGAGGTTAGTTGCGAATCTCTAGTTCTGGACGTACGGCTTGCCGGCAGCTTTCAGTCGAGTTGCACCCCGTTGCCGAGATAGAGCGGCTGGCTGACTCTTACTCCCCAAGAGGGTTTTGTTAGAGGCTCTTAGGTTCCGCGCACTTTCTCTGTCAAAGAATTTCGGAGATTGTCCTATCCCTTCAAGAGCACACCGCTGACGCGGTCTACGATGGACACGTGATACGCAGGGACTTTTTGCTGACGATTCGGGGAGGATCACGGACGACTCGGAACTAACCCCCAAGAATCCTCAATCTCGGATTGTCGAGACTCGTGAAATGCGTACCCATACGCTAGCTACATAAGATAGTGACGCTCACGGCTGGACGTTGGTGACGCCTTCGGCGCCGGGCTTCGGGAAATGCTCTTCGTACCAAGCGATCGAACGGTCGGTCCAGTCGATCTGGTGCTTGACCTCTTGGAGCCCGTGGCCTTCGCGAGGGTAGCGGACGAAGACGGCTTCCGTGCCGACATCTTTCAATCCGATGAAGAATTGCTCGGCCTCAGCAATCGGAACGTCGTTATCATTTTCGCCGTGAATCATGAGCGTCGGCGTGTGGACAGCGGACACATATTTCAGGGCCGAGCGCTTCCAAGCTTCGTCCATCAGCGTGCCCTGATGCAAGAATTGGCCGAATTCCATTTCTTCATATTGGTTGTAGTAGGTCATGTAATTGTAGCTGACCAGATTCACGATTCCAGCCGCGGGAATCGCTGCCTTGAACTCATTCGTCTGGGTAATGAGCCATTCGGTGAGTTGGCCGCCGTAGCTGACGCCTTCGATACCCATGCGCTCGCGGTCGATCCAGAGATTTCGCCGTACCGCTGCACTTACACCGTACAACACGTCCTGGGCTTCGTTTCCGTTCTGGTCGCCAAAGACCGCATCGGCGAATTTCTGGCCATATCCGGTCGAACCGCGGAAGTTCACGTTCAACACCGCGTAACCATGCCCCGCAAAGACCTGATTGCGAAAATTGAAGGCCGGGCCGTTCTGTCCATGGGGCCCGCCGTGAATGTTCACAATGAGCGGGTGCTTTGAACTGGCGCTCATGCCGATTGGCCTCGTCAGAAAGGCTTCGACTTCGAACTTGTTGTCGTTGCTGACAAAAGTTAGCGATTCGACTTCGCCCATCTGCTTTCCCCCCAGTGTGTCCGCGTTCAGGTCGGTTAGCTTTTTTGGCGTGCCGCTTCCGGTCTTCTGGTAGAGCTGTGGCAAATCGCTCGGCGAACTGTAGGCGTAGAAGAGTCCGCTATCCTTGCTCACCGAAAATGAAAAGACACTCCCTCTTTCCTTCACGACATATTGAGCTGTTCCGCCGCTGACTGGCAGACGCATTAGCACATTGTTCCCGCGCTCCTGCAATGTGAAGTACAGTGCGCTGCCATCCTCTGACCAGTGCGGCGCGCCTTGCCGATTGTCGACCAGCGCTCCAATTTCGCGGCGGCTGCTTCCGTCGGCATTCATCACCCAGACGTGGGTGTCCTCCATCGTGGTCTCGCGGTCGGTGAGTCCACGCCGCGTGCCCCGATAGGCAATCCATTTTCCGTCCGGGGACCAGATAGGATCGTACTCGTTGTATTCGGTGGCGGTAAGGCGCTGAATGCTTCCGTCCGCAACATTCAGGGTGAACAGATCGTAGTTGAAGAATTCATCCTGATTCGGTTCGCGGTTCGAGCCGAACAAAATCTTCTTGCCATCCGGCGACCAGTCGACGGAATGCTCGTCGAAACCGCCCTGCGTCAGTTGCCGCACCTGCTTTGTCGCCGCGTCGACGACAAAAATATGGAGCCGTTGATTGTCGTTGAAGCGGGTCATGCCCTCGCCGGCGTCGGGCTTGTAAAGATAGCGAGTAATCACCATCGGATCGCCGCTGGCCTCGGCCCCTCGCGGACCTGGCGTCGAGGAAACAAATGCAATCTGCTTGCTATCTGGGGACCAGGAAATCTCGTTGCCCATGCCCGGCAAGGGACTGTTGGTTCCATGCGCCTCGGCCAGAAACGTCACCTCCGATCCGTCCAGCCGCACGACGAACAGTCCGCCCTTGTCGCCCTGATGTCCCTTAAATGCGATCCACTTGCCGTCCGGCGACCAGACTCCGCTTCCGCCGCTGTCCTTTTCTCCCCCGACGCGCACGGATTTCTGGGTTGACAAATCCATGATCCACAGATGATCGTACGGACGCCCGGGCCGATCCCTCATGACGACGGTGTATGCGACGCGCTTCCCATCGGGCGATGCAGCTACTCCGCCCACCGACCTTAACCGCGACAGGTCACTGCTCACGAGTCCCTGTGGGTTTGACGCTGCCGAGCAACCGAGCGAACCGATAGCAACGACGGCGGTTGCCGTTCTCACGCTCCAGCTTAAGCACTTTGATGCCAGCATTCGTCACCGCTTCCTAGGTGCATCTCAAACTCATTTCGTCCGGTCATCCTAGGCACTTGCCGCTGCTTCGTCAATGAGGCCGATTTTGCGCGAGGACGAATTCGAGGGTGGGGACCGAGCCGAGGTATGGCTTTAGGCGCCAATACCCGGACCGTCCTCGGAATTTTGTTGCGCAGCGCACTACGCATGGCTTTGTTGGGAATCGTGATCGGAGCAGCCGTGGGGTTCGTTGTCACCCGCCTGATGCGGGATTTGCTATTCGGAGTTCGCGCCGGCGATCCGATCACGTTTGCCGGGGTCGCGGTATTGTTAGCGGCCGTGACCATGCTGGCTAGCTACGTTCCGGCAGGCCGCGCAACGAAAATCGATCCAATGGTAGCTCTGCGCTACGAGTGAAAGCGTCTGGAAGTAATAGTTAGTTTGGTGCTGGACGACCGGGATAATGATCCGGCTCTTAAAAGTGTATGACTGGCAAACCGGACGTTGATCCGAAAACGACTGATGGGCCGTCAGTGGAAGGCAGAGTCCAGTTAAGAGCCAAGACTCCTCCCTGCAGTCGTGTATTCGGGCATTCATTGAGCTACGACAGCAAACGGGCACTGCTGCCCTGTGCTTCGAGTAAAGAAACCGCCTTCGAGTCAAACGAGACAAATTCCTCGGCACGCAGCCACTCCCCTTCGTGGGCAATTGCGCCATCCGCAAAATCCCCGCCCGCATCGAGTGCGGACAAGCCGGCCTCCACTGCGGTTCGATTCATTACCACATTAGGGCTCCTCATGAGGCGGCGAATCGCGTCGGAAACATCGGTCGCTGACTTCCTGTAGCCTCGACGAAGCACGCACACGAATTCACAAAGAACCGGCACCGGCACGGCAACGAGATCGGCTTCCGCCAAGATCTTTGCCGCTTCGCCGGGCTTGATGAAGATCATCTTGAACAGCAGCGCGAATGAGCACGTTGGTATCGGCAGTAAGTTTCATTTGGCCTTCGCCCATCCCTGGGTTGCGATCTCGTTCAGCTCATCGATGGTGAATTTCGGCCCACGCCGCTGTGCCAGACAACCAAAAAAATCGGTAATAGCGCCATCTTGCGCCATCGCTCTCACGACGATCCGGCCGTCAGGCAGTTTGTCAGCCTCAATCTTCTCCCCGGGACTGACACCAAGATGTTTGAGAAGATCCTGCTTCAATGTGACCTGCCCTTTAGCGGTAATGGTTAGAACGGTCATTCTGCCTCCTGAGCCAGTTTTGGTGTAAGGCAATATTGCCTTACTGTGAAACTTATCGAAACCTGTGGTTGTGCGCCTCAGACTTAAGGGCCCCGCATTCGCGATTCGCGAATGGCGAACGCAAGGAGTGGCGATGCACACCAAGCCGAACAGGCGCCTGACGAAGCCCGACAGATGCTTGGGTCTTCCACGTCATTTAATCTGCCGTTAATAGTTGCGATCCGCAATTTCCTTGTATTACACGCCGTAATACGGTAAACTTATGGGTATTAGCAACATGGCTTCTCCTCTGACTTTGAGACTTGACGCAAAGACCAGAAAGCGGATCGAGCGCATCGCTCGCCGCAGACAAGTCTCCGTCTCCGAAGTGATACGTCTCGCGATCGCAGCCTGGGCGGAGCAGCAAGAGCCGATCACCGCGCCCTATGAGGCGATTGCTGATTTGATCGGGGTGGCCCATGGCGGGATGCCCGGTCGCTCCACTCAGATGGGCCGCCGATTCTCCGAAATCCTCAAGAAGCGGCGGAACCACAAGTGATCCTCATCGACGCTGGACCACTTGTGGCGCTGGTCGATGCTGACGATCAGTATCACGAGAAGTGCGTCGATTGCTTGAAGAGCTTGCGAGAGCCCCTGGTCACTGTTTGGCCTCCCCTCGTCGAAGCCGTCTATTTGCTAGGGGATCTTCCACAAGCCCAGGAAGCTCTGTGGGAGATGTTGGCGCGAGGAGCTGTGCGACTCCTCACCCTCGACCTGGTAGACATACCCCGCATACGAGAGCTCATGATCAAGTACGCCGACCGTCCGATGGATCTCGCGGGCGCGGCACTCGTCAGAGTGGCTGAGCGAGAAGGCATCAGAAGGATCTTCACCGTGGACCGCAGCGATTTCATGGTCTATCGCCTTCACGGACGGATCGGTCTTGCAATCGTCCCGTAGGAGAACTCCAGAAAGCGGGTCACCGTTACCCCGATCAGCTCGACCCAGTCGGGTTGCTCAGCCGTCTTTGGCTGGTGGTCGGTCGATTGCGCTAACTTCTTCAGGCGGGAGTAATCCAGACGCAGAACTCGTTGCCGTTGGAACACAAGCAGTGCCGGCATGCTAACTCGGCCGCTCGCGCCCACAGACCAAGTGGCAACGCCAGTAGGTGCCTTTCGGATGTTTCTGCCATCAGCGCATTCCCGTTTTCACCGGCGAAAATAGCCAACTCCTTTTATTTTCGATGGCTTTTCACAGCACGCACGTAGCCTTTCAGGCACCCGCGACTATTGCGGTCGGGGATCGCCGAATGTAGCGCCCCGCAAACCAAGCGGTGGGGATTTACAAGTGACTTGTTCCCGCGAACCTGGAGCTTCACGCGTTGTCGCGCTGTCCACAGCACGCTGCCGGGCTATGCGCCTTTCCTCTTTCTTCGCTGCTTCGCGTCGGCATCGCTCCTCGATAGACAGAACTGCTTCTGGGGAAGTCTTGCCGAACCGTTTGAAGTAGAGCTCTTCGATAAACTGCGGCAAGGGCAGTTTCCACGGCTCCTGCTTGTGGTTATCGATCTTGCCCAACTTCGCTGGGTTCATCCCCAGTTCGCGGGCCATGTGGACCTGGGCGTGAGACAAATGGTGGCGCTTTCGCGCCTCGATCCATGCCTGCATCTTGTGATTGAACTTCTTCGTCCTCTTGGCCATACCATCATTTTTCCTCTCGACAAACTCCTACATCTTCCGCATCTGACATGGTCGATCAGGGCGCTGGGGGCAGATCCTGGATCGAGGCCGTCCTGCTACCCTTGAGGTCGATTCTTTGCTTGCTCCATAGCGATCTGGTTGACATGTGACAACGCCTTCGACCCAGAGGCCCCCTCGATCGCCTTCAAGGCAATGTCCTGCACCTGCTGCTTAGCGTCTACTAGTTGCTTTTCGAGCGTTACGATCTGAGCAGCCTGGCGGGCCAGAGTCTCCTCCAGGGTCCTCACGTGCAATTCTGCAAGCCGCTTTTCGGTCTCCGCGTCCTTCTTCAGAACGAGCACCTCCTGCTCGAACTTGGCTTCCGTCTCGCGTCGCACCCGCAACGCCGCAGTCTCCACCTCATTCTGGAGACGTGCTGGAAAACCCTCAATTTCCTTTCGTAAATGCGTCAGTTCGTCCTCGCGCTCTTTCAGTTCCGCCTCGCGCTGTCTCCACGTTTTCTCCAGAGCCTCCTGACGCTCGTGGTTCTTTTTCTCCACCAGGCGCGTCTCTTCTTCATACTTGTCCTGAGCTTTTTTGCGCTCGAGCGCCTTCTTATACTCATAGTCTTCGATCTCGCGCTGACGCTGCTTCTTGAGATTCTCGTCCTGCTCCTTGCGCTCACGTTCCATTCTCGCCGAATCTTCCTCCCACGCCTGGCGCAGCGCACCTATCTCTGCTTCCGCGCGCTGCTTTTCCCGAGCATAATCCTGCACCATCTGATCGAGCGCCGTGGCCGCCACGTCCATCTTATGGAGCTGCTCCAGTTCCTTCCGCTCGAGCGCTACTGCCTCCCGCACCGTGGCCAGTACCTTCACCTCCTGCGTGAGCTGCTCGGAAACATCGGCTAGCGCCTTGCCGACCTCGAGACCCAGCCCTGAAATCTTCTGCACTACAGCCTCGACGGTTATACCCTCGGCGGCTTGCCGGACCTCGGCCGCGCGCAATCGCGCGGCCCCCTCGGCCTTGGCGTCTGCGGCCTCGCGCGCAGATTCCGCCTGCTCTTGGATCTCCGCGAACTCCTGCTGCATTTCCGCTCTACTGCGCTTTGCTCGCACGGGTGCTTTCATTGCCTTGACGGGCATAGTCGTGTTCCTTTCGCAGGAAGATTATCAGATTTCAG
>Ga0210403_10000781_pt1 | contig 31776 bp, 29 predicted proteins | sample IncBWC19MmetaG_FD_150863 | JGI IMG/M metagenome (GOLD analysis project Ga0210403, IMG submission 150863) | Forest soil microbial communities from Barre Woods Harvard Forest LTER site, Petersham, Massachusetts, United States - Inc-BW-C-19-M | ecosystem: Environmental > Terrestrial > Soil >...
GGCACGCGCCATCCCCAGTCGAGAAACTGGTCGCCGGAGATCCAGCTGAACAGCAGCACCATCACATTGGCGAGGAACAGCCCGGCCGGACCGCCCCATTGCGGCCATGAGGTAATGAAACCGCGATGAGCATTCGTCCTGGCCCATTCCATCGCGATCAGTGTCGCCCCGCCCCACTCACCGCCGATGCCTACGCCCTGGATGAAGCGCACGACGGTCAGGATCACCGCGCCCCAGATGCCGATCGAGGCGTAACCCGGGACAAAGCCGACCGCAAACGTCGATAGGCCGGTCAAGAGCAGGGTCGCGATCAGGGTCACCTTGCGCCCGATGCGGTCGCCATAATGTCCGAACAGCGCTGCGCCAACCGGGCGCGAGACAAACCCGACCGCGTAGATGCCGAAGGCCTGCAAGGTTCCAACCAGCGGGTCGGATGACGGAAAGTACAGCTTCGCGAAGACTAGCGGCGCGACCTGCACGTAGAGCAGAAAATCGTAGGCTTCGATGATCGTCCCGACGGTGCTTGCGACCACTGCGCGGCGCAGTTGCACGCTGTGTTGCGCGTCGGACAGACCTGTGGCCGAAGATATTGCCATTCCCGTGACCTCCCTGGTGGCGCTCTCTTTCCGGACGAAGCCGATCGGGCACTGTTCAGGAAGCCTGATGCTATCAGCCGTAGCCGCGGGCAAACAAGGTCCCCGAAACCATCGCGCGGGCAATTTTGATTCTTGCTTGCCGCCTACCTGGCTGACTCCGCCGCCGCCTGGTCGGGCAAGCAGCTATAAAGGGCCGGCTGTTGCTCCCCGCGCTATCGGCTAGGGCTGACCCAAGGGAGCGATTGAAGTCACGCGGGACGATCGGCCGATTATGACACCCAGCCGTCCTTCGTGCTGACGGCTTTGAATGCCTCCACTGGATGGTTTGCGGAAATGCGCTCATGCCCGCTCAGCTGCTGGCGATCATTGTGCCCTGAAAATGTTTCATGCCCTCCGGAAGCAGCGTCCAGGCGTGCTTCGTCGCCTCGAATATGGACGCCGATGGCGGGGGGAAGTCGGGATCGGCGAACGCGCCGACGGCCACGATGCGCACGTCCGGTCGGACCTCAGGCTCCCAGTACATTAAAAAGAATGATCCAGACTTGCCAGAATGCCTTCAAAAAGGTATGGCCTGCGGCTTGCACGATTGGCGTGTTAGGGCTTGGCTTCCAATTACTAACTCGTTTTCAAGGAGCGGAGATGGCTTGCACTCATGGGAGCCGTCCTCGGCAACTGAATGCCAGGGGCCGACAGATTCTCGCCGTCAACAACGAGATCGGCTGCCGAGCCGTCGAGCTCTTCTGCGAGCTCGGCCTCGACATCGCGCTGGTGTTGGCACATCCGGATCCGCGCCCGGGCGAGCTCGTCGCGTACGCTTCCGCGGCCGAGACCGCCCGCAGGCTCGGGCTTCCCGTACTGCAGCCCGCCAGCCTGCGGGACCCCGCCGTGCAGGCCCTACTGGCCGCCGTCGAGCCGGAAGCCGTCTTCTCGATCGGTTACGGAAAGATTCTCCCTCCCGCCGTGCTCGGCATCCCTCGCTTCGGCTGCGTAAATCTTCACGGCTCATACCTTCCCTGGTATCGTGGCAGGTTCTGTTCTGTCTGGGCTATCATGAACGGAGAGACGCACACGGGGGTGACGGTGCACTTCATGGATGAGGGCATCGACACTGGGGACATCATTGCCCAGGAGGTCGTCCCGATCTTCTTCGACGATTCGGCCAAACAGCTCTACGACCGGCAGATGCAGGCCGGCTACCGACTCTTGCGGACCGTCATCGTCCAGTTGCTCACCGGCACGTACCAGCGAACCCCACAGCCTGCCGGCCAGGGGTCTTACTTTCACCGCCGAACGTTCGCCGATAATCGGATCGACTGGGGTCAGCCTGCCGCCAGGATCAGGGATTTCGTTCGAGCCTGCAATTTTCCGCCATATCCCAGGGCATTCACGGAGATCGACGGGATCCGAGGGGACATCGCGAAGATCGACGTGATCACGGACCGGACGCGTCCGGCCGGAGCTCCACCCGGTACCTTGATCGTCGCATCTTCCGCGGCTCTCCTTGTCTTCGCCGCGGACTGCGCGGTCCTGGCCTGGCATCAGTCTTATTCCACACCAAGCGTGCAGTTGGAGTATCCAGCAACTGGAGCCGGAAGTTCGCGAAGATTGATTACTCATACGGGGGTCGATCCGTGACGCTCGTCAGTGTTGTAGTGCCGGTATACTTCAATGCCGCCAGTCTCCGATCGCTGGTTTTCCGACTTCGGAACGTCGCCACGTGCATTCCGGAAGTTGACTTTGAGTTCGTCTTCGTCGACGAGGGTTCCGGCGACGAATCCTTCTCGATCTTAAAGGAGGAGATTCTCGCGGACGGGCGGATCAAGGCGGTGCGGCTGTCGCGGAACTTCGGAAACAACGCTGCGGTCCTCGCAGGGCTCACGTATGCCTCCGGCCACTGCCTCGTCACGATGTCGGCCGACCTGCAGGATCCGCCCGAACTGATCCCCGACATGATCGCTCGCTGGCAGCAAGGGTTCGAGATCGTGGTGGCCGCGCGGCAGGGCCGACAAGACCCCTTCCCCACGAAAGCGTTCTCTTTCATCTTCAACCGCCTGTTCAAAAAGCTCGTCTTCCCGGAGTTTCCCGCCGGCGGGTTCGACTTCGTCCTCATGGACCATCGCGTAGCCAAACTCCTGGTCGAGATATCCGAGAAGAATTCCTACTTGTCCGGCCAGCTGATGTGGCTTGGTTTCAAGACCGAGGTCCTTCACTTCGACCGTCTCCGGCGCGAGGGCGGGAAGTCACGGTGGACGCTGGGCAAAAAGATCAAGTACTTCATCGACGCCTTCACGGCGTTTTCGTACCTGCCGATACGCCTGACCTCGCTCTTTGGCATCCTGCTCGCCGTGCTCGGTTTCGGATACGCGGCTCTGATCATCTGGCGCCGACTTACCTATGCCATCCAGGTGCCTGGTTTCGCGAGCCTGATCGTCGTCGTGCTGGTCTTGTGCGGCACACAACTCTTCGTGGCGGGGATGCTCGGAGAGTATCTCTGGCGCGTCCTTGAAGAAACCCACCGCAGGCCGCCCTTCGTCGTTGCCTCGACCCACAACCTGGATTGGCACGAGAGCGCGTCCCCCGGCGCCGATCGCCGGCGCGGCGAGTGCCGCAACTGCGGGAGCGGCTTCGTTTAGGCAAAAGGAGAACTCCGATGGCAGGAAGCCGCGGTCCGGCGACGTTTGAGGAGCTCCACGTTTCTTACCCGGACGAAAGCGTAACCGAAACGATCTGCCAGTACGCCTACGACGAGATCCTCCAGAGAATCCCGAAGGGCAAAGTCGTCGTGGACATAGGATGCGGCATCGGGACCCTCGCCAGCAGAATTGCGGGTTTCTCGAAGGAGGTCATCGGTGTCGACATAGCTCCGGAGAGGATCGAGCGCGCCAAAGCCGTCCACGAGGCAAAGAATCTCAGGTTCTATGTCGGCGAGGCCTACCACCTGCCGTTAGATCGACAGAGCGTGGACGTTGTAGTCTCGTTTGCCGTATTCCATCATCTTGAGCTTGCGAGAATGGTGCCAGAGCTGAAGAGAGTCCTGAGAAGACCCGGTATGGTATTCATCGTTGACATCTACGAAGGGTTTCAGAAACCCTCCGCTAGGATCAGGACCTGGCTTCGGATGTTCAGACGCGATGGAGTGCTGCTCACCCTCTCGACGTTCGCGAAGATGCTGCCGCTGTATATGCGGAAGAAGAATCGGCGACACAGGCGAAACGACTCGGAACGGATGAAGAAGATGAATACCTATACGTTCCAGGGCTTCCGCGAGCAGTACTCGAAGCATCTGCCGGGCTGTACCTGCGGAGAGGACATTGTCCCCTTCGTCTACTGTCAGTACGTGATCCGCGAATGACCAGAATCGCGTTTTGTCTACCGCGCTCGCCGTGCGATCGAGATCAGCCCCCGTCGTGGGGCGCATACCGCTCCCGCGACTGCTCTTTAACGAGTGCGGCGCATCCGCGGAGCATACACTCCAACGCATCGGGGTTTTCGGTCGGTCGGGCGGCCTCTACAGTGCACAGCTCAAGATTGAGAGCAACCGCGATACGGCTCGTTATCTCGTTTTGTAAGGCGAACAAATCGCCGATAGCGTGGTCGAACCGCTCCGCCCACAGATGCGCATCAGTTTCAGCGTCGATCAGTTGAGCGGTGACGCGGATCTGGTCTCACCGACGGACGCTCCCCTCCAGCACATAACGCACACAAAGCTCACGGCCGATCTGTTTCGTGTCGACCGGCTTGTTCTTATAGGTGAACGCGGTATTGCGCGAAATTACGAACATGTTCTCGATCCGCGACAGATCGGTCGTCAGGTCCTCGATGATCCCGTCCGCAAAATACTGCTGCTCCGGATCGTTGCCGAGATTAGTGAAGGGCAGCACGACGATCGACAGGCGCGGCGCCGCGGCGGGCTTGGGGATCGGCGGAACGGCCGGTGCACCTGGTGCCAGTGGGTCGACGAGGGCTTCAGGGCGCCACGCATACACCCGCACTGGCCGGGCGATGTTCTTGACCTGCTGCTCGCCTTGATCCACGAAAGCGTAGGGCTGCTTGTCGCGGATCTGGTCACGAACGGTTCGCGAGATGCAAACGCCGCCCGGTTCGGCTAATGCTTCCAGACGTGCCGCGACATTGACGCCGTCACCGAAAATGTCGTGTTCCTCGACGATCACATCGCCCAGATTGACCCCGATGCGAAACCTGATCCGGCGCTCTTCGGGCACCTCGGGCTCTCGATCGACCATCGCGCGCTGGATCTCCACGGCGCAGCGCACGGCGTCTACCACGCTCGGAAATTCCGCGAGCAAGCCGTCGCCGGTGTTCTTCACAGTCCGGCCGCGGTGCTCGGCGATCTTCGGGTCGATCAGGTCACGGAAATGCGCCTTCAGGCGTTCGTGCGTGCCTTCCTCGTCAGCCCCCATCAGACGCGAATACCCGGCCACATCAGCGGCAAGGATAGCGGCCAATCTGCGCGTCGAGGCCATGGCTTAGCGGGCCACCCTGTTCGAAGGTTTGGCGCCTTAACGGTAGCACAATTAGCGCATCACGACATGCGCCGAGCCCTTGCCGACATTGCCGTAACCGCACACCACCCGAGCTTGCCCGCCAGCATCACGTCGGTCGCGTCGCCGCCGTCGTCGAGCACCATGTTTGGCGTCCAGCCCCCCGGTGAACCCTCGGCCGGCCCGCGCAGGTCTGCTCGATGCACCACTCCCACTCCTCCTCCCTCTCGCCCTTCCAGGCGAAAAGCCGGCTCAGGCGCTCCACCGCTGCTCCAGGGCATCGGCGGCCGAGTGTTTGCAAGACCCGCCATGGGGAGGGCAACGAGCCCGCCGACAGACAGTATAGTCACAGGCCGAGAAGGAGCCTTGGAGCCAGGATGATCCCGGATGCTGGAACAGTTGCTGGCCACCGAGCATCTCGAACCCGATCAGCGCCGCTACGATAGCGAACACCAATGGGTTTCCCATACCGAGCGGCAGCGCGGCCCGCGATCGCCACGCCAAGGCCTCCAAGCCCCTGTGCGCGGGATCGGTCCTCCTGGTGGAGGCGATGGTCTTCGGTCCTCCGCTTGCCGGCAGGGATGCCAAACGCGCGGGTTCCGCCTATCGTCCACACATTGAAGCCGCCCAGGGAGGCTTGCCTCAACGTGTCGAGTTGCGCATTGTCGCAACAAGCGCGGTTCGATAGCGGGCCAATCGTCACCTGGCAGAGCGTGAGACGAGTAGGATGCGCAAAAGTCAGTGCGAAAGTAGGGTACAACTAACGGTAGTGTAATACACGGGAGAGCCGTAGATTTGTCGATCGACCTTTCATTTCTTTACCCGCTCTATTCGATCGATCCGCGAGCCGTTTGGAAGGGCCAGCTTGCGTTGCTGATTGCTGTGGCGGGTGCGGCAATCGTGATGGTCATACCCCCCAATCCCGACTCACGCGGTCTGCTCTGGCTCAAACGCTGCGGCGTCGCCGGCATTGCGATAATGGCTGTCCTGCAGTTTGCCGTTCTCATTCGTTATCTTTTTTTCCCGAGCTATCTCAATCACGCGGAGGCCACAGTTGCGGCAGTGTCGTGGCTGGGCTGGGAGCGCTACCCGCTCTATCCGCGGTTGGATACGGGCGACGTTTATGGCCTCACATATGGACCGGCCCTTTTCCAGGTAACCGGTTTCTTTCTCTGGCTTTTCGGGCCGTCCATCGGTGCATCGAAAATACTTGGTCTCACGGCTTTTACTCTGTCGCAGGTGCTGTCCTTCGTGACGCTTCGCCGTTCCGGCGCTGGTGTTGTGGAGGCGCTGACGATGACGGGTGTGCAATGTCTTGTGCTCGCCGGGTTTACCGATCAGGGTTTCGTGTCCGGTGTGCGCTCAGATGCACTTCTGTTTCTCGCTGCACAGACCGCTGTCCTCGTAGCGACGTCGGCGCCAACGATGCTGACGGCTGGTGCACTTGGTCTGCTCGGCGGTATTTGCGCCAATCTTAAAATCCATGGGGGCCTCTATATTCTACCGGTCTTTGTGTATCATCTGTGTCGATCACCGGGCACCGCGGTGGGCCTGCGGCTGACCTGCGTCGCCGGGTTGACAGCTGTTATCGCTTTCGCGGTCCCTTTTAGTCCGAATAACGTCTCATTGTTTGAATATTACGATTATTTTCAAACGTTGAAGCACGCTCCGTGGGTTCGATGGCTCTTTGAGCAGAACATCGTTTTCGAAGCGATGTGCCTTGCCCCACTCTTTGCGATGTATGCATTGTTCACCCCGAAACTTCCCCGTGAGTTCAATTGGTTTCTAGCAGCGGTAGTCGTGTGCATGACTATGGTTACATTTCCTGCTGCGGAGAGCGGATCGGGGCCGTACCATCTCCTACCTTTTGTTCCATCTCTCGTCTGGGGCTTCGTTGTTATGCGTAGAGAGGTCTCGGCCAGCTTACGAGACCTTCGATCTAGAGGCAGGTACGAAGGCGTCTCGTTGTGCTTGATCCTCGCCCTCCTTTTCGGTTACGGCCCGATCGTGATTGCCTCGTGGGGCACAGTGTTACACACGTTTTCCGCCACTCCGCTGATCAGCGAGGCGGTGGCCGAGATAGAAGGGGTCCTCGATAATAATCCTGGGCTCAAAATTGCCGTCGGGCCAAGCGTCGGCGCCGCGTCTTTCGATACCCAAAGTTTGCGGGTGATCCCCGTGTTTCGTGGAAGCCCGCTCCCGATCGACTCGGTTGCGTGGACTGCCTTCGAAGTGGTCGGTATGAGCGATGAGATCGTCAGGCGCGCGATAAGGGAATGTCGCGTCGACCTTTGGCTCTTGCCCGCGGGTGCACCGTTTGTCACATTAAGCCATCTCAATGGAAGAAATATCTATTCAGCGGAGGTGCTCGCGGACTTTGACGCTACCTACCTGAAGCAGATTTCAGGTCGGGTATACGATGAATGGAGGTGCAAGCGGCATGAGGACGGTTCTGGAAAGGGACGATGATCCAAGAGTACTGCTAACGCGGGAAAATATTTTCACAGAATTCGCCGAGATTATAGTGTCCGGCAAAAAATTCGGTGAACGCAGCCGACTTTGTCAGATGCGTCGGCATCGATGAAAAAAGGGGCGATTCGGACGACGGCGACCGGGAGACCGAGCGCTTGGCCGATCCGCGCCGCAAGGTCGTTGACCCGATGTCTCATCCCAGTCCCGACGTTGAAGACCTCTCCCTCGGCCCGCACCTCGATCGCCCCAAGGAGGGTCTCAGCAAATTCGTAAGGTAGTCGCGTGTCTGCTCGCCGTCGCCGTGGGATCCGCGCCCTCCCTCCTTTATGAGTCCGTATAGAGACCCTCTCGATGAAGATGAGTCCCGTGAACTCTCTTATTATCCCCGTGTATAAAAACGCCGAATCTTTGCAGCAACTGTTGTCGGAGATCGATGAAATCGCAGCCAAACTACGCGATCCTCTGGAAGTCGTGTTCGTGATAGACGGAAGCCCGGATGCCTCTTACGTCATCTTGAGACATCTGCTGCCAGATAGGTATCTGTTCTCCCAGCTGATATGTCTTTCCCGGAACTTTGGATCATTTGCAGCGATTAGGGCAGGGCTGGCACGGGCAAATGGGCAATATTTTGCTGTAATGGCGGCCGATCTGCAAGATCCGCCAGAAACAATAATCCAGTTCTTCCATACATTGGCTGCCGAACCGGTGGATATCGTGGTCGGTACGCGAGCCACGCGTGCCGACCCCGGGCTCTCGAAAGTTTTTTCAAATACCTATTGGTTTTTCTACCGAAAGTTCATTATCCCAGATCTACCTCCAGGGGGTGTTGATATCTTCGGTTGCAATGCTATAGTCAGGGAGGCTCTCTGTCGCTTGCCCGAGGTGGGCAGTTCACTCATCGGACTACTTTTCTGGCTGGGATTTCGACGCAAGTTTATCCTCTACGATAGGCGACTTCGCCCTTTCGGGGAAAGTGCCTGGAGTTTTGCGCGCAAAATTCGTTATATGTTCGACAGCATGTACGCGTTCACCGATTTGCCAATCAGCCTTCTCTTCTGGGCGGGCGCTCTCGGCATCGTCATCTCCGCCGTTTGGGCAATGATCGTTTTCGTGGCGTGGGCTCTGGACTTGGTCGATGTTCCGGGCTACACACCAATCGTATTGCTCGTGAGTTTCTTTGGAGCATTGAATACGTTAAGCATTGGCATCATCGGCTCTTACCTGTGGCGGACTTTCGAAAACACGAAAGGTCGACCGCAATCAATCGTGCTCATGGCAGAAAGCTTTGGGAGGTCACCATGAGCTATTTCGTTCATCCGAAGGGCCTCTGCGAGTCGGCGAAAGTCGGAGCCGGCACGCGGATCTGGGCGTTTGCGCATATCCTCGACGGTGCCGTTATCGGTCGCGACTGCAATATTTGCGATCATGTCTTCATTGAAGAACAGGTGGTCCTCGGTGACCGCATCACGGTGAAATCCGGGGTTCAGTTGTGGAACGGGCTGATTGTCGAAGACGATGTCTTTATTGGACCAAATGCGACATTCGCAAATGACCGTTTCCCGAGAAGCAACCAACATCAAGCGACATTTCCGGTCACGACCATTTGCCGGAATGCTTCGATTGGCGCGGGAGCGACGATCCTTCCGGGGCTGACAATAGGTCATAACGCGGTGATCGGTGCCGGGTCGGTCGTTACGAGCAGCGTTCAACCCAACGCCATTCTGACCGGGAACCCGGCACGTGTCGTAGGCTACGTCGACACGAAAAGGGTAGGTGTGACCTACCGCACAGTCCCGCCGCTAGGGGATGCATTCCCGAGCGTCGCTCAAACCACGGTAGAGGGTGTCGCACTGCACCGGCTGAAAAGAGTAGACGATATGCGGGGCAACCTTTTGGTGGGAGAGTTTAGGCGGGAGCTGCCGTTCGTGCCTGCCCGGTTCTTCACAATATTCGATGTTCCGGGGACGCGCGTTCGCGGCGAACACGCCCATCATCATTGTGAACAATTCCTTGTTTGTTTGAGAGGCAACTGCTCAATTGTTGTCGAGGACGGTCGAAATCGCGAAGAAATTCCGCTTGACAGCCCTGATTTCGGCGCATACGTACCGCCGATGACTTGGACTACTCTCTATAAGTTTTCATCGGATGCGGTATTGCTCGTGTTCGCTTCGGCTTATTATGATCCGGAAGATTATATCAGGGACTACGAGGTCTACCTTACATCGCTCAGAGGCGGCGAGCCGGTCGAGCGCAGCTCGTAGGTGGGCCTTCCAGGCGGTCCGCAGCCCGCCGAGGAACTCCTCGATCGTTGACGTGGGCACATCGCCGGTCATCGGCTTGTCCGCAAGCGTCACCAGCTACTGTTGAGCCGCTCGTATTTCGGCCAGCAGGCGCACCGGGTCGAGGCTGGCTTTCAGCGCCGTCACGCGATCGCGCACCGCGGCCGGGGTCCTCGGGTCGGCCAGCAAGCGCTGGCACGGTGTCGCCGGCGGGTGATGGCGCTTCCTCACCTGCTTTCCCAGAATTTTCCGAAGCAAGGGCCAGGGGTCAACCTAGCGGTGATGGACGATTTTGTGTATGGCGAACCGGTTTCAGCCGTGCCCGAGGCCGACACGCTGATGCTGCTCGCCGGGGCCCTGCTCGGCTTCGGGCTCCTGCGGCGGCGCAAGAACGCCTGAAATCGATGCGTTCTCGCCGCAACACGACTTAAATGCCCTCCACGATATGTTAGCGGCCATCTGGCAACTCTACCACAACGGCATCAAGCCGGAGTTGGGTGTCAGAAAATACGGCTATGAGGAGCGCATCGAGCGGAGGCTCATCCCGTTGTCCCAGGTTGATCAATATCTAGGGCTAGCGGGTCGAAGCCGAAACCGGGCTGAGTTCGACTTTTTCGGGAGGTGTTGATCGGTCTGCCTGCATACCGGTCGCTGTCTTGCGGCGCCGCGGCTGGCGCCGGACTGTCGGCGCGCCTTTGCGGGGATTGTCGCGCCCGATGATATCCCAGTAACTCGTCGGGTGATGGTGCGAGGCGAGCCCGAGCATCGTTTCGAACGAGATGTGCCGGTAGAAGCGCCGATTGTATCGGAAGACAAACTCGTTGAGATACGTGTCGATGTGCTTGCGGCGCAGCCCATGATAGGTGCCGAGCCCCCAACGCTTCATCAGCGCGAAGACTCGATGAATCCAGGGCAGCACGATATGGCCGGCCATCTTGCCGACCGTCCGCGGGTCGTGTCGGTAATCGGTGAGCCCGGGATACGATCTGTGGCCGTCGGTGAGCAGCGTCGTTCCGGTCTTCACGTTGGCCCGCACAAACGCCTCGATCGAAGCCGCGGAGTTGTCCGGGATAGCGGCGAGACGGATGCGACCAGACCGAGTATCCAGATATTTCGCTCGTTTCCGCCTTACCTTGGCCTGGTTTGTGCCGCGGTCGATCACCTCGACAGCGCCAGCGATAAGGATCTTCCCGGATTTCACGGGATCGAAAAAGCTGTTGTCGGCCCGGAAGGGAATTTCGGTCTGGTCGACCTCCACCACGCCCTCCAGCGGCTCGCGCTGGGGATCTCGATCATCGATCGTCGGAGCTTCTGTGCCAGCAACCAAGCAGTCTTGTACGTGATGCCGAGCTGGGCCTCGAGCTGGACTGCCGACATGCCATTCGAGTGCGTTGCCATGAGGTGCGCGGCCCAGAACCACACCGTCAGCGGCAACTTGGACCGGTGCATCGCCGTCCCGGCCGTGATCGACGTTTGGCGACCGCAGTCAAGGCATTTGTAGGTGTGCGCCCGGCCCTTCAACAACGCTGCGCGTCCGCCGCCACAGGCGGGGCAGACAAACCCCTGGGGCCAACGCCGCTCAAACAAGAACGCCGCGCAACTCGTCTCGTCCGGAAAGCTAGTCTGAAACTCGCTCAGCGATCGAGCCCCAGCCACCCCATATTTCCTCCCGCCCGACGCTGATCGCCGGCGCATGCACCTTCATACTACATATTGACCAACCTGGGACAGCGGGATGAGCCTTGGCAAGTTGATGTCCGTGAACAAAATGTCGATGTGCTCTTCTTGCTCCAAGAGAGCGATTGCCTCTCTTGCGTTCGCCGCCGACAAAATCAAGTAGCCAAGCGCTTCGATGATGGCCTCCGCAAGAACTCGAACAGTCGGTTCATCTTCCACCACTAGTACCGTTGTCGGCTTCGCGCGTCTTGGTTTCATAAGGCCGGCGCCGGGATGAAGGTGGCTGTCGTTGAGCGCCATCTCGTCGGCGGCACTTGCGTCAATACCGGCTGCACCCCGACCAAGGCCTTGGTAGCGAGCGCCTATGCCGCCCGGATCGCGCAGCGCGCCGCCGAGTATGGTTTGGTGATCGGGGGTGATATCGGCATCGACATGCGGCGGGTTAAAGCACGCATGGATGCGATTGTGGCGGCGTCACGAAACGGGCTTACCTCGGCCCTCGAAAACGCCGCAAACATCACGCTCTACCGCAGCCACGCCCGGTTCGCGTCGCCGCAAGCGGTGGAAATCGGTGGCGAGCGGCTGCACGCTGGACGGATCTTTATCAATGTCGGCGGCCGGGCGCTGGTGCCGCCAATGCCCGGCATAAACGAAGTGCCCTACCTGACGAATTCGTCGATGATGGACGTCGATTTTCTGCCGCACCATCTCATCATTGTCGGCGGCAGCTATATCGGCCTCGAATTCGGCCAAATGTACCGCCGCTTTGGCAGCCAGGTAACGATCATCGAAATGGCGCCGCGGCTCGTTCGCCATGAGGACGAGGACGTGTCGGCGGCGATCAAAGACATCGTCGAGCGCGAGGGCGTCGATGTCAGGCTGAATGCCGAATGCATCAGCCTCGTCAAGCGCGGCGACGAGATCGTCGCCAAGGTCGATTGCACCGCCGGTGCACCCGAAGTCGCTGGCTCGCATCTGTTGCTGGCAGTCGGCCGTCAGCCGAATACCGACGATCTGGATCTCGACAAAGCCGGGGTGCGCTGCGACGAGCGTGGCTACATCGTCGTCGATGACCGATTGCAAACCACTGCGTCGGGCATCTGGGCTCTCGGGGACTGCAACGGCAAGGGCGCCTTCACCCACACCGCGTACAACGATTTCGAGATCGTCGCCGCGAATTTGCTCGACCACGGCTCGCGCCGCCGGGTCAGCGAGCGTGTCACCGCATATGCCCTTTACATCGACCTGCCACTGGGCCGCGTCGGCATGACCTTGGCCGAGGCACGCAACAGTGGGCGGCGGGTGCTAGCCGGCGAGCGACCGATGACGCGCGTTGCCCGCGCCGTCGAAAAGGGCGAGACGCAAGGCTTTATGCGCATTCTCGTCGATGGCGACAGCGAAGAGATCCTCGGCGCCTCATTGCTCGGTACAGGATGCGACGAGGCTGTCCACGCGGTCCTCGATCTGATGTATGCCAAAGCCCCGTACACGGTCATGCAGCGCGCGATGCACATCCATCCGACGGTCAGCGAGCTGCTACCGACTATCTTAGGTGACCTCAAATCGGTAGGTTGAGCCGGGCTGGTCCTCGACAAAATACGCAGGCGCTTCCGTTAGCTTCAACCGATCTCGGCCGGTGGCGGCTACAACGCCCCGCAGGCTGAAGCTGCGGTGGCAAGGGTGCCGGCGCTGAGCATGGAGATCGTCAAGCAGAGCCACGACACGAAGGGCTTCCTCGTCCTGCCGCGGCGCTGGGTGGGCCGTCGTGTTGCGCGGCGGCTTAACATCGATGGTGACAGGCAAGGGGTTTGGTGAGGCATGGCGGCGAGCATCGGGCGGCTTTGTATACCAGATCGACTCACACCGGCATCGGCAAACCCGGCTCGATTGAAGCGATTTCAGCCATGGGCAATTCGGAGAGAATTTCACCGTCGACGGGCTGCCCGATGGCGAGGTGTGCATCAGGGGTCGCTATCGCATCGGGAGTGCCGTCTTTGAAGTTGACGCAGCGTCAGGGAGGGAAGATCGAGATGGAAGACCACGACATCAGAGCGGCCCTGGATCGCCACTGGGCCGCCTCCGACGCCAACGACTTTGAGGCTGAGCACCAGATTTACCGAGAGGATGCGGTGCTCGAGTACCCGCAATCGGGCGAGCGCATCCGCGGCCGGCGCAACATTCAGGCGTCTCGCTTTGTTCAGCCGAGCAGAAAGCGTTTCGCAGTGCGATGGATACTCGGCGCTGCCGACCTGTGGATCACTGAATTAGTCATCACCTACGATGCACGTCCGTCTTACACGGTGAGCATCATGGAGTTCAGAGACGGGAAGGTGGCCCGCGAGACCCAATACTTCGGCGATCCGTTTGAGCCAGGGTCTTCGCGTGCTCAATGGGTCGAGCGGACGCGCTGAAGCCTGGCCGGCATAAGGGTGGCCATCCACCGCTCTCTCGTGCGGAGCTGGCGGTCGATACGGTCTCGCTCGCTCGTTATCTCATCGGCAAGATACTGGTGCGGGAGATGGCCGAAGGCGTCGCCAGCGGCCGCATCGTCGAGACCGAGGCGTATGTCGTCGGCGACGCCGTGGGGCACCGCGCCTGAACGCCTGGCATTCCGGGAGAGGGAGGCCTCGCGCCGACGGCGTGGAAGGGCGATGGCCTACAATGCGAGCGAATACCGCGGATCAGCCGCCAGGCACTCCGCCTCCGGTAGCCCCATCTCCTTGCGCACGATGTTCGTGCCCAGCACCATCGCGACCATCTTGTACTGCGCATGGCGGCGGCTCATGCCTTCGCGCCCCATCCCGCAGTCGGAGGAGATCACGTTCGAGAGCAGCAACAGCCGCGTGTTGTCGTAGATGAACGGGCTCAGGATCACGAGCTCGGCCTCGATCGTGTTGTCCGAACCGCCCGGTCCGTAATAGGACACGCCGGTGACGCGGCCGCTGTTGTCGCTGTTGACGCGGTAGCACATCGCGCCGGTGACCAGCTTGAAATTGCCGGTGGCGTCGGCCTCGGGCAGCTTGGTGACGAGGATGCTCGATTTCGCCCCGACATGGCAGCCGAAGGCCTGGCAAAAGCCGCAATAGGTGCAGCCGGGCCGCCCGTTATAGTCCTCCGAGAGGATCGCGCGCGGCGTCGGAAACGGGTGATGGCCGAGCTTATTGGCGGCACCCCGGAAGACGACGCCCGATTGGCGGCAGCGGATACTCGCGGCGCCGCGGCGCTTCGAACACATTGCCGCCGTCGATCTTGTTGCCCTGCACATTGCCGGCCTTGCCCGACACCCCGAGCTCGTATTCGGCGCGATCGTAGTAGGGTTCCAGATCGGCGTAGCTCAATGGCCAGTCGGCCAACGATGAATCCTGCGGGATCGCCGCTGCGCCATAGCGCTCGATCGTATTCGAGCGGGCGCGAAAATCGTCCTCGTGAAAGCGCCACGACACCGCGCCGTAATGGACGGTGCCGCCGCCCGCCTGATTGCCGTAGTTCAGCACCGGGAGCGGGTTGGCGCGCGCATTCGCGTTCGGCCGCCAGGTAACGGGCTGGCGCTTGACATTGGGGCGCAAATCCTGGCGCTGGAAGAATCGCAATTCATCGTGTGCGGTGAAGTCCTCGGTCGTAAGCCGCGGCCCCCGCTCCAGGCCGATGACTTTCATGCCCGTCTTGCCGAGCTCGGCGGCGAGTATGCTTCCGACCGCGCCGACCCCGACGATGACGACATCGGTCTTTTTGGTTGCCGTGACTATGCTCTCTCCTGCAGACCGACGATCGGCTCGCGGGTGAAGGCTTGTGCGCTCTCCAGATCTTCCGGCGTGAACAGCGCCTGCCCGCCCGGGAAGCCTACCAGGCGCCATCCGGCAAAGTCCTTGTTGCCGCCGTAGACCGGGTCGGCGAGCATTCCCTCCATCGTGTGCGTCCGCATGGTCTCGAAGAACGCCTGCGCCGTGGGCCAGGCGAACTCGCCGGCCTTGTTCTCCTCGAGATCGAGAACGCGCCTGGCGATGCGGACGCGCGGGCCTCGGCCGGCGCCCCGTAATACGCTCTTGACCCGAGCGTCAACAGAGTACCACCCGGACCGCGATGCGCTGTCCTTTGTCTTTCAGCCGTAAACACCCCGAGCACAGTGTCATCAAAAGTACAGCGCGCGTGGACCACTTGCGCGCGAAGGCAGCCACGTGCCTTTTGCAGCCCTCACGGCGGCCCCTTCTGGCAGCTCAATCCGCCACGTTGGCCGCGGCCTCCGGTGGGATCGGCCGATGCGTGACTCCTCCCGCCATCGGCGCACCTTTGGAGCGAGAAGCGCCGGTGAACCATGCATTGAGACGGTCGAGGTAGAGAAAGACGACCGGCGTCGTGTAGAGCGTCAGCGCCTGGCTGACGATCAGCCCGCCGACGATTGCATAGCCGAGCGGTTGGCGGATCTCCGCCCCGGTGCCGGCGCCGAGCATCAGCGGTACGCCGCCGAGGAGTGCGGCCATCGTCGTCATCATGATCGGGCGGAAGCGCAGCAGACACGCCTCACGGATCGCGTCTGTAGGTGCCAGGCCTCGGCTGCGCTGCGCCTCGATCGCGAAGTCGACGAGCATGATGCCGTTCTTCTTGACGATGCCGATCAAGAGAATGATGCCGATCAGTGCGATCAGGCTGAAATCAAAGCCGAACGCCATCAAGGTCACGAGCGCGCCGAGGCCCGCCGACGGCAGGGTCGAGAGGATCGTCAGCGGATGGACGTAGCTCTCGTAGAGCACGCCCAGGATGATGTAGATGACGATGATCGCCGCGGCGACGAGATAAGGCTCACTGGCGAGCGACGCCTGGAACGCCTGAGCGTTGCCCTGGAAATTGCCGATCAAGGTCGCCGGCGCGCCGAGCTGCGCCTCGGCATCTTGGATCGCTGTCGTGGCCTGACCCAGTGCCACACCGGGTGCGAGGTTGAAGGACAGGGTGACCGACGGGTACATGCTCTGGTGATTGATCGAGAGGAAATTCGTCGGCTCCCTCGTCCATTTGACAAAGGTGCTGAGCGGGACCGCTTCACCGGTGTTCGGTGAGTTCACATAGATGCTGTCGAGCCCGGTCCCCGGGCGCTGCATGTCGGGCAGAACCTCCATCACCACGTGATAGCTGTTGAGCTGGGTGAAGTACTGCGTCACTTGCCGCTGCCCGAACGCGTCGTAGAGCGTGTCGTCGATCAGCTGCGGCTGGATGCCGAAGCGCGCCGCCTGGTCCCGGTCGATGGTCAAAGTCAACGTCGCGCCGCCGGTCTGCTGGTCGGTCGCGACGTCGCGCAGTTCCGGCAATGTCTTCAGCTTGTTGAAGATCTTTGACGACCATTGGTTCAGCTCGTCGAGATTGGCGTCCTGCAAAGTGTATTGGTATTGCGTCCGCGTCGGGCGGCCGCCGATATTGATATCCTGCGCCGCCTGCAAAAACAACGCAGCGCCTTCGACTTTGGCGAGCTGCGGACGCAGCCGCCGGATGACCTCGTCGGCAGAAACATCGCGCTGATTGCGTGGCTTTAAGGTGATGAAGAGGCGGCCATTATTTTGCGTCTGCGTGCCATTGGCCCCGAGGCTCATGCCGACGGTGGCAACCGCGGGATCCTTCAGGACGATGTCCGCGAGCGCGCGTTGGCGGCGCACCGCGTCGGCGAAAGAGATGTCTTGCGCCGCCTCCGAAGTGCCGATGATGAGCCCGGTGTCCTGTTGTGGGAAGAAGCCCTTTGGGATGACGGCGAAGAGATAACCGGTCGCCACCAGTGTCGCGATAAACACCGCAAAGGTCATCCGGTGGTGGCGGAGTGCCAAATCCAAGGTCTTGCGGTAGCCGGCGAGGAGAAGGTCGAAGCCCCGCTCCGACAGCGCATAGAGGCGGCCGTGCCGCACCTGCTGCTTGCTGCGCATAAAGCGCGAGCACATCATCGGCGTCAGGGTCAGCGAGACCAGCATGGAGACGAGAATCGTCACCGACACGGTGATCCCGAACTCGCGGAACAGCCGGCCGACGATCCCGCCCATCAAGAACAGTGGAATAAACACGGCGACGAGCGAGAGGCTGATCGACACGATGGTGAAGCCGATCTCACCCGCACCCTTGATCGCCGCCTCCATCGGGCTGAGCCCCTCCTCGAGATGGCGGTCGATGTTCTCGAGCATGACGATCGCGTCGTCGACGACAAACCCGACCGCGATCGTCAACGCCATCAGCGACAGATTGTCGAGACTGTAGCCCAGCACGTACATGATCGCGAAAGTGCCGACGAGCGCCAACGGCACGGCGACACTCGGGATTATTGTCGCCCACAGATTTCGCAGAAAGACGAAGATGACCATCACAACGAGAGCGATGGTGAGTAGCAGCGTAAACTGAACGTCGGTGACCGAGGCGCGGATCGTCTGCGTGCGGTCGCTCAGCACTTGGACCTTGACCGTCGGCGGGATCGCCGCCTGCAGCTGCGGCAAAGCAGCCTTGATGCTATCCACGGTCTGGATGACGTTGGCGCCCGGCAGTTTGAAAATCGGCAGCAGGATTGCCTGCTTGCCGTTGGCAAAGGCCGCGAGGCGGACATTTTCCGGTGCGTCTATGGCCTGGCCAATGTCGCGGATCCGCACCGGAGCGCCGTTCTTGTAGGCGACGATGACATCGTTCCAGGGCGCCGCTTTGAGCATCTGGCCGTTGTCATAAATTGTAAAAGTCCGGGTCTTTCCGTCGATGGTGCCCTTCGGGCTAACGGTGGTCGCGTTGGCGATCACCCCTCGGATATCCTCGAGCGACAGCCCGAACGAGGCGACCTTCGCCGGATCGACCTGGATGCGCACCGCCGGCTTTTGCTGGCCGCCGATCTCCACATTGGCGACGCCCGAGATCTGGCTGATGTGCTGGTCGAGGATATTCTCGGCGTAATCGTCGACCTCGGTCAGCGGGACCGTGTCCGACGTCAGAGCGAGCACTAGGATCGGCGAGTCCGCGGGATTGACCTTGCGGTAGGTCGGCGGTGAGGGAAGGTTCTTCGGCAGCTGCCCGCTCGCCGCATTTATCGCCGTCTGGATATCCTGCGCGGCACCGTCGGATCGCGCGCTGCAGCTCCGGCCGCTGCCGGACATCGTCGTCAAAGCAGCATCCCGCCGCTTCGGCCAGCACGGCCATGGCGTCGCGCTTGCCGTATTGGTCGGCTGATTCCTCTGCCCAGATGCCGAAATAGGGCACTTTCCGGTATGGCTTGGCGAAATCCTGCATAAGAACAAAACTAGAACATAATTCAGTAAAGGGCAAGGTGTCCAAAGTTGAAAGAAGCCGGGGGCGGCGGGGCAGGGGAGGGATCGCCAGGCGCAAAGGCGTTGTGGTGCGAGCCCTCTGCGCTGCAAGTCATTGTTTTTCACCAGATAGCAGTTGAAAAATCGTTTTTCATGAACTATAATGGTTTTTCAAGGAATCGGTACTTGCCGTAAGGATTTTCAGAGGTTGAAGCGGGTTTTCATGAAAGGCGGCGAGCAAAACGGATTTTCAGGACCGGTAACGGTTTTTCACGAAAGACCGCTGCCGGAACGCGGCACGCCGGCCGGGTACGCCACTCTCATCGATCGTTATGGGCTGGCGGTTCCGTTGCCGCGCATCCTGAGCGCTATTGGCGAGCACCACCGGATTGTCGAGCGCGAAGGCTGGCGGATGCTGACCCCGCGTCATGCGCCTGCCGCCGATCTCGAAGGGCACCTGACCTTCGCCCTCAAATACGAGGGCCTCGATCTCGCGATCCTGAACGGTCTGTTTCGCGCGGCCGGCGCCGGCGCCGTTGAAGAGCTGGTGCGGGCGAAGCGGACCGGGAGTTATGCCCGCCGCATCTGGTTCCTGTACGAGTGGCTGACCGGCGCGCGGCTCGACCTGCCCGATCTCGATATCGGCACGTATGTGCGGGTGGTTGACCCCGGGCAGCAATGGACTGTCGACGGCGAGAATTCTCCACGCCACCGCGTCCGCAATAACCTGCCCGGCACGCCTGCGTTCTGTCCGCTGGTCTTTCGCACCAAAGCGCTGGAGGCGTTTACCGCGATGGATCTGCCGCGGCGCGCGCAAGCCGTCGTGGCCGAGGTGCCGCGCGACCTGCTCTCCCGCACCGCTGCTTTCCTGCTCCTGAAAGATTCCAGGTCCAGCTACGCCATTGAGGGAGAGCGCCCGCCGCAGGACCGCATCCAGCGCTGGGGCCGCGCCATCGGCGAGGCGGGAAACCGTTCGGTCGATCTGGACGAGCTTCTGCGTTTGCAGCGCATCGTCATCGGCGATACGCGCTTCGTCAAACTGGGTCTGCGGCAGAAGGGCGGGTTTGTCGGCGAGCATGATCGCGACTCCCGCATGCCTCTGCCGGACCATATCAGCGCCCGGCCTGAAGATTTGCCGTCGCTGATCGCCGGCATGGCGGCGTTCGACCGTGGCGCGGCGCTCAAAATCGACCCGGTTGTGGCGGCCGCCGCGCTGGCCTTCGGCTTTGTCTATATTCATCCGTTCGAGGACGGCAACGGCCGCCTGCACCGCTACCTCATCCACCATGTGCTGGCGCAGCGCGGGTTCAATCCCGCGGGCGTCGTGTTCCCGGTCACTGCCAACGCTGTCCGTTTTCAGCGCCACGCCCTCGCCTACAACCTGGGCAATTTCATGCGGACGCTGGCGATGCCCAAAGCGGCGGAGTCGTGGTCCGTGACCAGCCTGCGCGAGAAGCTGATCAAGGTCGGTGCGAAGGTCGTCAGCGATGGCCGCTACGTCACGTTCCAAATGGCCGAGGTCGCAGTATCACGACGAATGTTCGCGACAGGCGACGACGGCAGAGGTGCGTCTTGATGCAGGCAAGGCAGCGCGTTTCAACGTCTCGACGCAGTCAACTGGCGGTTTCGACCGCCTCTTGCCCCACACGGAACGCGATTTGCCGTTGCCCAAGACGCCCAAAGGGGAGATCCTGGCCACGCAACGACCCGGAATCCGGGGAATGTCGGATAAGGCTGAGCATCTGGGGGAATGTCGCGTAAACGTCAATGCGACGATCCATCCGATCTGCTCGTGAATTAGGCGATATGCTCCCCGGTCGCAAGCAAACGATGTGAACGCCGAGCACGGCATCGGCCGCGGGGAGCCGGCAACAAGGGGAAACGCCCTATGCGATGTCGCCCACCGCGAACGGCTCCGGCGTGGGCCGCCCTTCCGCTATTGCTCTCCGGGGCTTTCCCCAGTCGAGCAGGAGACCCCGACATCGACCGTCTGCTGCAGAGCCCGGTTGCCAAAGATTGGGTTACGAACGGCGGAAATCTGACCAACCAGCGCTACTCCACGCTGAAACAGATCGACACGACAAACGTCAAGCAGCTCAAGGGGGCGTGGCGGACGCGTCTCAGTCGCTCGGGGTACGGCAGCAAGTACTCGGCCGAGGCCACTCCGCTCGTCAAGGACGGGATCATGTACATGGTCACCGGCAATGACGATGTCTTTGCGCTGAATGCGAAGACCGGCGAGATCCTATGGAAGCGCTGGTCCTGGATCGACCAGATGAGGACGAGCGCATGCTGTGGCTGGCTCAGCCGAGGGTTGGCGATGGGTGAGGGGATGCTGTTCGTCGGCCAGCTCAATGCTAACGTCGTGGCGCTCGACATCAAGACGGGCAGGGAGGTGTGGAAGACGCCGATCGAGAACTGGCATAGCGGCTATAGCATCACCAGTGCGCCGCTCTACTTCGACGGCATCGTCTATAGCGGGATTTCCGGTGGCGAACTCGGGATCCGCGGACGATTGACCGCACTCGACGCCAAGTCCGGCAAGATCCTGTGGCGGGCCTATACGATACCCAGCCCCGGCGAAATCGGTAGCGATAGCTGGCCGGCCGAGAGCGATGCCTGGATGCGCGGCGGAGCCCCGATCTGGAACACGCCGGCACTCGATCCGCAGCTCGGGCTCATCTATTTCGCGACCGGTAATGTGGGACCCGACTACGACGGCTCAATACGCGAGGGCGACAATTTGTTCACCGCCTCGATCATGGCGTTGAAGGCCAAGACCGGTGAGTATGTCTGGCATTTCCAGGCTGTGCACCACGACATCTGGGACTACGACGCAGCCAGCCCGGTCGTCCTCTTCGACACCGTGATCGACGGGCAGCCGCGCAAAGGTATCGCAGAGGCCGGCAAGACCGGGTGGGTTTATATCCTCGATCGTACCGACGGGAAGCCGCTGATCGGGATCGACGAGCGCCCGGTACCGCAGGAACTGCGCCAAAAGACGGCCAGAACACAGCCCTATCCGCGCGGCGACGCCACCGTGCCGCAATGTGCCGACCCGCAACCCGGGATGAAAGCCGGCTGCATCTTTGAGCCTTTCTGGGAGGAGCCTGTAGCGCTCCAGCCTTCCGGTCAGGGCGGCACCAACTGGTCGCCGATGCCGTACAGCCCGGATACCGGCTATTTCTACGTGCCCGGGACGATCCGCACCAGTGTCTTCCAACGATTTGCGCGGCAATACCGCCGCGGCCAGATCTACACGAGCGGCGGTCAAGAGGCGGCTCACTATACGCCGCTCAACGGCATTTTCACCGCCATCGACAGCAGAACGAACAAAATCGCGTGGCAACACAAAACGCCGTACCGCATGGGCGGTGGCAGCGGCTCGACGGTAACCGCCGGCGGTCTGCTGCTGCGCGGCGACCCCGACGGAAACTTCGTCGTCATTGACGCCAAGACTGGCGAAATATTGTGGAAGTTCCAGACAGGGTTCGGTGCCGATGCGCCGCCGATGGTCTACGAGGTCGACGGCGACCAATACATTGCTATTGCAACCGGGGGCAACTCCATTCAGCGCAGCGCGACCGGTGACGCGGTGTGGGCCTTTTCACTAAAGGGCCAACTGGGTCCATCCTGGTGGCCCCCTAGGCCGCCGTCAACGAACGTCGGACCCGGGTTCTGGTGGGGTCTCTGGTTTGCGGTTTCCTCGCTATGGCGAGACCACGGCGTGGCCGGGCACATAGGAGAGCCGAGCAGGCAGGGTGCGCAAGGAGATCGAGGAGATCGATAACAAGCCCGGGACTTGCTTCGACGATGGCTAGACGCCAGGTACGCGCGACGACGAAGTGAGAAACTATGCCCGTAACGGTGAAACCGCGCCCCGCGCTGATTGCCCGTCCGCGCGGAGATCGAAGGCGAGGCCGCCCTTTCGAGACCAGAGGAGAGGGCCGACATCGGCGCCTGTCAGCATGCCGGTGGCAGGCGGAGCGGGTCGCGGGCACCCGGGAGAAACGCCAGTCCCTTGCGGACTGTTTAGATGCGCTAGAATATGCCGCAACCGGGGGATTAAACCGAGGTGGCATATTGGTAAACTCGGTACGAACATCGCTTCATGTCGGCGTCGACGCCAGATGTCTAAACGTCACGCATGTGCGCGGGATGGGAAATTACATTACCGGTATAGTCTCTCAACTCGCAGGTTCCTGTGAGGTGAATTGGACTTTCTTTTCCAATCGACCCGATCTGCCGTTTTACAAACCTCCCGGTGCTGACGATCGGCCCGTCTATCTATTCGACTGTCCGGGCCACCGCTTTCAGATTTGGGAGCAAGCGGCGCTTCCGGCGCAGGCGCGATACCACGGGGTCGATGTTCTGCACTGCCCCTTTAGCTCGCTTCCGCTCTGGCAACCAGTGCCGACGGTGGTGACACTTCACGACACGATTGAATGGGACGATGATGCGCTGCCGCGCAGCCGGTATAGGGACCGCGTATTGCCTCGGGCATTTGCGCGATGTGCAGCGGTCGTGACGCCGAGCAGTCATTCCCGAGACGACATTTTGCGCCGCTGGCCCGGTATGTCGGACAAGGTGTTCGTCGTGCCCCACGGCATCGACCACCGCTTCTTGGATATCGCTCCCGGGCAGCTGACCCCCACCCTCGTCGCGCTCGGGGTAAGGGAACCATACCTGGTTTATTGCGGCGGCGAGCTGGTCCGAAAACGGCTCGACTGGACCATTGAAATTTTTGACGCGATCGAGGACTTCGAGCCGTTGCTGATTATCTGCGGCGTACCACAGGACCGCCATGCGGATTTCAAGGCAAAACTCCGGCCGGAGACGCGCAAACGGGTCCGCCTGTTGCCCTATATTCCGACCGACTCGATGGCTCGGCTGTTCCAAAATGCCGCTGCTGTTCTCTATCCGACGCTCTATGAGGGGTTTGGGTTTCCTGCGATCGAGGCGCAAGCGGTGGGAACACCGGTTCTTTTCAGCCCAGTCAGCAGCTTGCGGGAGCTCGCGGGACCCGGTGCGAGATTGCTAGACCCGGACGACCGTCGCGGTTGGATCGAACTGTGCCACCAGCTCGTAGCCCAATTTCGCGAGGGACGCACGCCAGACGTCAACGCGCGTCGTTGGGCAGAGCGCTTTTCCTGGGAAGAAGCCGCGCAGCGTCACTTGCGTGTTTATGAGGCCGCGGCTCGGCGGCGGACCCGTGCGTGAAGCGAGTGGCGACGCGCCCGCTGCGCCACTGCCATCCCGATCGGTTGCCTTTGCGGTCGTAGCGACAGGATGCGAGCCTCGCGCGGAGAGCCGCGTCCGCCATTGCGGGCAACCATGGCGCCCCCAGCCAGGGACGCGGGCGGCGCAGACGGTGAACCGCTAGACCGGCCCGCCGATGACACTGGGCCCGGCTGCGGCTGCTCCAACGACCGCGCAATCGCGTTTCCTCGCGAGCGCGGGATCAATTCAGCAGCAATGAGGCCCCGCGCAAGATGCCCTATCCCCCGGTAACGGTGCTCATCCCCGCATATAATGCCGCGCGTACGATCGAACGAGCACTCGCCTCGGTCTGGCGTCAAAATTATCCGGGTATGGAGTTAATCGTCGTAGATGATGGCAGCAGCGACGATACTGCCACCCATGTTCAAAAGATGGGTCGCGCTAACCTTCGCCTAATCCGGCTGAAGAAGAATCGCGGCGTATCCGGCGCCTTAAATGCTGGAATTCACCAGGCACGCACCGACTTCATCGCGTTCTTGGATTCTGATGATGAATGGCTGGACATGAAACTGTTCAAGCAACTTCCAATCATAGAAGCGCGCCCGGAAATGACGTTGATTGCCTGCGGGGGCGAGGCCGTCGACTCGGCGGGTCGCGTTCTCCATACCTTCGGATTGGAGCTACCACCCTATCCTCCGCGTGAGTTCTGGCGGCCTCTGCTGGTCAAAACATACTTCTCGAGAGCCACCGTTGTCGCTCGACGTTCCGCGCTCATCGAAGCGGGCGGATTTGACGAGACGCTCGTGGTGAGCGAAGACCAGGACATGTGGATCAAGCTCGCCGCAAACGGTGAAACCGGCTCCGTAACGGAGGTTCTTGTTCGGTATCACCATCTGCCCGGGAGCCTGGGGGAGCGTTATTGGGAACGCGAGGCGGAATTCACTCTGCGTATGATTCGTAATAATCTGTCGCGCCTCGCCCCCCGCCTCTCGAAACGAGAAATGAGGCATGCTCTCGGGCACAGATATGCGGCTACGGGGCGCAACATCTACGGGTCAGGACGCCTCGGGCGCGGCGCCGCTCTCGTTATCCGCGGCATGCTGCTCGGCAATCGACCGCTGGAAAACCTCGGCTACCTGATATCGGCTGCTCCGCCCACGATCCGCCTCAAGAGGCATTTTCGAAAATGGAGCGGTTCGCAAGCCGAAAACGAGGATGCGGCACGGTAGTCGCAGAGCCCAATATCGCGGTTCAAACACTCTCGATCTCGCGTACCGCATCGGCCTCCTTAGCCGCCCGGACTGGCGTCTGAATTTAGCCGACACTCCCCGGTGGTCGGCGCGATAGGGCAATGGTCGGCCGCTTGCCGTTCACTGGCAACAAAATTTGAGGCGAACCCAGGCTCGGTCGGCTGCTGTCGCGGTAGGGGCCCCTACGCCTTCTCTGGGCCGGACAAGCGGCTTTCGGTCAAAGTGACGACCTGCAATATCCCGGTTTTTCGAAATCCCGCCGTCATCCTGATCGATCAGCTTAGGGCCATTTATATCGATGGCGAGCTTGATGCAATTGAAACAGCCAATTGGCTTCCCAAACTTGTCCGCAAGGACTACGCCGTCGGTCTCAGCATCATCGGCAACGGTGTCGACGACCCAGACCAGAATTTCTACGAGCGTTATGCGTGCGGTGCTGCGGGAAACTTTACAGGCTATTGCAATCCTGAGCTCGATAAGATGATAGCCGCGCAATCGGGTGCGGCTGCGGCTGCTCGCGTTCGGCTGATCGTCTGGTGTCGCGATTGCCGGCATCAGATCGAGCCCGACCCGGCCGCGATGGCAGAGCGCTACGGTGCCGAGCTGTCCGTCCCCGACTGGCATCAGCGGCTAGTTTGCGGCCAGTGCGGCAGTCGGAAGATCGACTTCGTGGTTACGGGCGCCAAGCCGTGAACGCGGGAGGAATGCGGTCGGATGATACGACCACAATAGTGGAAAGTTTTTGCGCTCAAATTCAGAGGGATGAAAGCTTATGAGGAAATACCTTATCGCCGTTGTTATGACAGTGCCCTTGGCAATGTCAGCCAGCGCCCAAGTCAATCCTCAACAGCAGAGAATGACAGAGTGCAACGCGCAGGCGAAGGGCATGACCGGCGACGCCCGCAAGAATTTTATGAGCACCTGTCTGAGCGGCGGCTCTGCCGGCGCCCAAGGACCGCATTGCACCAAAGGTAAGCCGTGCGGCAACACCTGCATCGCCATGGACAAAGAATGTCACATCAAATGACGGATGGGCCTAGCGCCCGGCCAAAGATTTGATTGCCCGCGCTAACGCGGGGGCATTGGCTCAGGGCCGATGCCGCCATTGCTCCGGTATGTCAAAGCGCCCCGCCCAAATGCCCAGCTGGTCGCGGCGCGCTTGCTCTTGCTCTGAGCGATACCGGCCGCCGCTGTGCCTCGTGTAATCGACGGCCCAGCCGCGGCGCACCATCGCCGCGTTCAATTCGCCGCTCTCGGTGCGGCACACCGCGACCGTGCGGCCATAGCGGTCAGGGTCCCGCGGCGCGCACTCGACCCGCTGCCCATTTGTTAGCTCGCGCAGCACGGCCGACGGGTCGCGGCCGCATTCGTAGGTCTCGCCATGCTTGCCCTGGCACGTCTGGTCGTGCTCGGGCGCGTCGATGCCCCACAGCCGGACCCGCGTGCCCGCCACATCGACAGTGTCGCCGTCGATGACGCGGGCGGTTCCGGCCAGCTCGGCGCCTGCAGAACGGGGCGACGGGTCTGCCCCGGCCTCGCTAATGAGGGTCGCCGCGAGACCGACCGCGGATGCGGCGACCACTAGGCGCAGAGTATCGGGTACTGATAATTTCATAGGAGTTGAAAAGTGGGGCGCTGTGGGGCGGCCCGTTTGATAATCCCGGCCAAACCGTTGATTGATGCGACAGTGGTCATTCGCCTTTGTGATGCGTTGCTGCCGCTAAACCATTCGCCGAGCGGTGATATGGAAGATGTGCCAGTGCTTGTCCTCGCCTAGCTTGGTTTTGCCCGGGCGATCCTCCTCGGTGAGTTCGAGGACGGTCCAGCCGCGCAGCAGCCGCTCGACATCGCTCCGCGAGTGAAAGTTCATCCCGCTTTCCGGCAGGTTCCAGCTGTCATTGGGGCCGAATAGTTGTCCGGTGAAGAGGCCGCCGATCTTCACCGAGGCCATCAGCTTGGTGAACACCGAAGGAAACGCCGCAGCGCTGATGAACGGCAGCGAAAACTCGGCGTTGACGAATTCGTAGGCGCGGTCCGGATAGTCGAAATCCTCGAACCGCGACAGCACGAAACAGACCTGCTCTCTCGGCAGCTCCGCTGCAACTGTTTGCGACACCGGTGAAGAATCGAGGGCGGTGACGTGCTTGAACCCGGCCGACAGCAGGTACCTTGTCGCGTTAAGAGCGCCGGCGCCCGCGTCAAGCGCGTGATCTTTGGGCTCGGCGAGGCCGGCCGCCCTGATCAGCAGGGGCCGCGGCGGATCGAAGCGCCGCGCAGCGATATACGCCGCAAACCGCTCGGGGCGACGCTCTTCGGTCTGGGGCGTTTGCATCGGCTCGATGAGCAAAGGGTGGACAAGAGGGGCAACGGGAGGTCCGGTTTCAGCGTACTCCGGAGGCGGCGCGCGTCAAGGAAAGGTGCTGAGTCTCGGGCATTTTGGCTGTTCCTGCTCTTATGGGAGTATCGCGAGCGCAGCGAGGCTTTGTCGCAAGGCGCGACTGCGGCGTGCGGACGAAGCGTCGAGGTTGTTTCCGACCAGCGCGCCGGCGAAGGGGCCCCCGCTTCCTCCAGGTGAGCAACCGCTGTCACGTGCCCCGAAATTGATCCCGAACCATCCCGACCATGATCGAGAACCAGAGTCTTTACGCCGCTATCGGCTATGAGGAGACCAGACGCGGCAGCGAGGGGGCGTATGCCGATGATGCTTAACCTCACCTACCTCTCGCCGAAGATCGAGAAGGGAGCGAGTTTAATCGATGGTCGTGGTCTGTTTGCGACGGCGGCAATCACGAAGGGTGAGGTCGTCGTCGTAAAGGGCGGCTACATCCTGACCCGGGAGCAGCGGGATAGGATCGGCGAGGAACTCGGCCCATCGGAAATTCAAATCACGGAGGACCTCTTTATCGGTCCCACGACGTCAGCCGAACGCGAGGGCGGCATGATGCACCTAAACCACTGCTGCGAGCCGAATTTAGGATTGCAGGGCCAGATTGTCTTTGTCGCGATGCGGGACATCGCCGCCGGCGAGGAACTGACCATTGACTACGCCATGACCGACGACGAACCATACGAAATGGAGTGCCATTGTGGCAGCGAGGCCTGCCGCAAGCTGATCACCGGAGCTGATTGGCGGAAGCTGGAGCTGCAGCAAAAATACCACGGGTATTTCTCGTGGTTTATTCAGAGGCGAATCCATTCGACTAGACGACCGGAAAGCGCGTCGTGAACGGCCGGTTGCGGCGCTGAGCCGCCGGTGCTCCAGGCAGCGCGGAGTGGCGAGTGTTGCCCCACACCGGCCATTGCCCCGAACTGGGGGGGCTTTCGGGCGGAAAAAGAACGGCCATTCACTATGAAGGCGGCTGCTATTCGATGACCTCGTCGGCGCGGGCGAGGATCGATGGCGGAACGGTCAGCCCGAGCGCCTTGAGGTTGATGACAAGGCGGATCGTCCCGGGTTGCTCGACCGCCCTAAACGTTGGGATAATACACTAGCCTCAGGTTAGATTTAGATCACTACTTAGAAGTGCCCGATTGCCGTGAATGAATACCCGCTGAGACGCCGTGGCAGCGCCGTCCGTTGGGCGGCGCCGCCGGGGCCTAGTAAACCTAATTGAGCGGAATACCGGTCAGCGGCGTACCGTCCCCTGCGGCGTTGGCGTCTATCATGTTGGTCTTGTATGACCGAACCGTCCCGGCCGTGATCGAGACTCCAACATTATTGCGGACAATGCTGGAATTGCCAAGGTAGAGCTGGCCTCCGTTTACGCTGATTCCCGTGGCGTTCCCGAGCGAGGTTGAATCGGCGATCAGGGCTGTGCCGCCGCCGCCCGCACCCGGATAGAGGAGAAAGCCGGATCCAGAATTGTCTTGTGCCCGAACCTGAACCAACATCGCTCTTGCAAAGCCTGCAGATGGTGTAATCTGAATGCCATTGCCGTTGTTGGTCACGAAAATGTTCGTCGCGTATAATGCTGAGTTCGCGCTTGTGGCGACATTGATGCCGTCCTGGGTGAACCCAAAGATGTTGCAGTCTTGAATATGCAGAGCTGCGCCGGACAGATAGCGTATACCGTTCAGACCGCCAGCTCCGGTCCCTTCGACACCGTTTATGCGCAAGTTGCGCAATGTGACGACATCGTTGGCGCCGGCTTGGACGAGAATGCCGTTGCCGCCGCCCGACACTAAAACACTGGCGACCTGCCCACCGCCGCCGTCGATCGTGATGGCCTTGGTGATCGTCACCACTCCGTAGTCTGCGGGGTCGAGCGCATCGATCTCGCCGCCGGCGGCGGTTTTCGAAATCGCCCCGGCAAACGTCTGGCAGGGGTTCGTCCGGCTGCACGGATTGGCGTCGCTGCCGACGCCGGAGACCCAGGTGCGCGTTGCCTGCGCCTGAGCTGTGCTCGACAATAGGCAAAAGACCAGTAGAGTTAGCGGTATGCTCAGTGGCAACATTACCTTGCGCATCTGACGTCCTTATTCTGTGATGGTCGCGTATACGACATTTCCCGGATACCCAGGTTGTAACGATCTTCCGTCCCTGGGGGTTCCGCGGCAACAAAATTTGCTCGCAGCCGACTCGTTGACAGCCAAAACGGCAAGATGCTCGGCCCCGCGGGGCCGAAACTCGCTGCTTTGTGTTCACCAGGGCGTACCTCTGCCGTCGTCGGCTGTCGCATCTTGACCTCATCTCCTAGTCGCGCTGATGCCGGCGGCGCCCGCAGTTGGACGATCAACATCCGGATTTCCTGGAACATCTGTCGCGGCACCGCGATCTCGGCATCTGAAAGGTAGTGTAGCGGCCGTGGCTCAGAATCTTGGCGCCCATCTTGATCAGCTTCTCGCGCAAGCTGGTCAGCGACCACGGCTCCGCCGTCTTCCGCATCGCCAGCGTCCGCATGAAATTGCCGAGATTGTAGGCCAGCGCCTGGAGCTGGAGGCGGATGGCGTAGGCGGCGAAGGATCGGCACGACGGACGGGTCCACTTGACCGCGTCCTTGCCTCCTTTGATATACTGCTCGCAGGTGCCGCGGTGGTTATGGTGAGCGCCCGCCTTGGTCGAATTTATTAATTTGATCGGGACCCCGCGAACGGCAGGAATCGGCGCTGCCTCGCCATAGGCGCACCGAGGGCCGATCGGCCGCATGCACGTCGAAACCTGTCCTTCGGTAAACTGGCGTGCCGCCTCATCGGCGGTGCTGGGAGCGGTACGGTCGGGATCGAGGAGGCAACCATGCACACCGCGATCCCACTAACCGTTTCTTGCAAGCGGGCTCCCTGGAACAAGGGCCGTTTGACCGGCCAGAAGCGCCCTCTTAAGCCGAAAGATGTCTGGGCCATTCGGGTTCGGCTTCAGCTGCAGGGCCGGAAACGAGATCTTGCCTTGTTCAACCTCGCGATCGACAGCAAGCTCCGAGGTTGCGATCTCGTCCGCTTGCAGGTCGACGACGTATGCGCCGGCGGCAGGGTGCGAGACCGCAGCACCGTGATCCAGAAAAAGACAGGGCGACCGGTCCAGTTCGAAATTATGGAGCAGACCCGGGCCTCGATCCATGATTGGCTGTCGAAGGTCGAACTCCGGGACGGGCGCTACCTGTTCCCGAGCCGTTTGCGAGCCCAACCGCATCTCTCTACTCGGCAATACGCTCGCATCGTCCATGCCTGGGTCGAGAGTGCGGGGCTCGACAGTTCGGCCTATGGCACACATTCAATGCGCCGGACGAAGGCGGCGCAGATCTACAGAAAGACTGGTAACCTTCGAGCGGTTCAGCTTCTGCTCGGACATACGAAGCTCGAAAGCACCGTCCGGTATCTCGGGATCGAGGTGGATGACGCTCTCAGCATCTCAGAGCAGGTCGAACTCTGACGGAACTTCGCGGCCCTGCCACTTGGCAGGGCCGCGACTACCCGGGCGACTATGCCCGGAGTTGCCCCATAAGCGACCTTCACGGCGGTGGGCTTGGACTGGCCATTGGGTGGAAAGGGGACATCCCGCACCAGATTTCTGCGCGAGGTACGCGATTGTTCCGCCAGCCTCGGCACCGCGGTGCACATTGCAGGGACCGCGCCGCCGCATGAGCTGGGTAGATTGCCGTATTTGCTGTAATTATACTTCAGACGTTGGTTGGACAGCAGCAATGCGATTGGCCTGTGCGCTCCGTAACAGATTTGCTCTGATCGTCTTGTCAGGCCTGACATTCCTCGCCCCAGCGGTTTCCGCGCAAGACGTGCCGACGGCCGCAGGTCAGGTGCCGCGTTTCGAGCCCGCGCCGTGCCCGAAACTGACGGGGGCCGACGAGCTGGCCAAAGCGAGCTGCGGTTACCTCGTCGTACTGGAAAATCACAGCCGGCCGACCGGCCGTACAATTCGGCTCTTGGTCGCGAAATACCCTGGGGGTTCACCGGAGAAGCGGGTCGATCCCGTTGTCTATCTGGCGGGCGGGCCAGGCGACATCGCCCCGCTGGAGGTCAACGGGTTCATCGCTGCCGACTTCATCCGCGACCGGGACATCCTGGTGGTGAGCCAG
>Ga0210403_10000783_pt1 | contig 31772 bp, 33 predicted proteins | sample IncBWC19MmetaG_FD_150863 | JGI IMG/M metagenome (GOLD analysis project Ga0210403, IMG submission 150863) | Forest soil microbial communities from Barre Woods Harvard Forest LTER site, Petersham, Massachusetts, United States - Inc-BW-C-19-M | ecosystem: Environmental > Terrestrial > Soil >...
GTAAACCGCGTCGCTGCCACCAACAACTCCGCCGGCCTCAGCGAACTCACCGACGACCTCGCCCGCCAAAAAGCCGTCGCAGAAGGGAATCAGGCCCAGCAAAATCAGCTGGCCTTCACCAACACCGCCTTCCAGCGCCAAATGTCCGCCCTGCAAGGCCTCTCCGGCCTCTTCGGCGTTGACTCCAACCTCCTCGGCCGCACCCTCGGCATCCCGTCGCAACTCCTTAACGTCCGCGCGAATGCCAGCCGGCCGGGCGCCGGATTCTTCACCTCGCTCGGCTCCGGCCTCGGCTCGACGCTGGGCGCGTTGCCCAGCGCATTGTTTTAGTCCAACCATTGTGTAGCGCCGGGCTTTAGCCCGGCAATCGCCCGATCTGGTCAAGCCGGCCGTTCAAATGGAGTTCGCATCGAGGATTTGTTCCGAAAGCCACAATGCCCATCCACTGGTCCACCCTAGTCGCCGCCCTCGTTCCCGTGGGCGTGCAGTTCGTTCTGTTCCTGCGCTGGCTGCATCGCCGCATGCGCAACGACGAAATCGTGCGCGCCTTCGTCCGCGACATCGCCACAAACCATCTGCCGCACATCTATACCGCTCTGCACGCCATCGCACGCAAGCAGGGAATTGAGCCAACCGAACCGCCGCTGGTCCGCTTCGTCGACCTTCGCGGCCACAACCATCGCCGTTGAGACAAACACTTCGTTAAGCTAGGGCCCGAATTCGCTGGATAGTCGAGGTGTGAGGGTGACGTTTGTTAGGTTCGGGCCTGCATCCCGGATGCGGATCGAAAGGGTGTACAGCTCCGAGCGTTTCAGTTTGATAAAATTACAATTCCTGTGCGCAAGAGATGCCCAATAATCGCTGGCTGAGAGAATCCAATCTTCTCTACTTCTGGTAGGGCTGTCATAAATCAGCCCCACCGCTTCGCAGACGCGGCTTCCTGCGTGATCGCTTATAGAGACCTCAATCTTGGTTTGAAGGTGAACTAGTGAGTCCCGATCCGATATTCCGTCCCAAGGATGAATCACAAAAAAGAACATCGTGTTTTGCCCATGGCGTAACCGAAACTGAAATTCATAATTGGCTGATTTGTCTAGAGGAATGCTCGGCAGCGTAGGAAGCTCATCGGTGGACGCTTGCGCAACTCCGATTGTCAAAAGTGCACCCAATGCGAAGCGTAGAAAGCAGCCGCTCATAGAACCCTCAGAGTACGTAAGCACAAAGTTAGCACAAAACAAGGCCGAAACAGCGAGGCAACCGTCCAATCGCGAACTACGCCTCAACGCAAATGTCCGCCCCAACTCAACTCGTCTTGCTCGCTCGTAAAGCGGCCGCCGCGCAATCGCTCGACCCAGCCCTCGTCTGCGCCGTCATCGAACAGGAATCCTCCTGGAACCCTTGGTCCATGCGCTACGAACCCGCCTTCTTTGCCAAATACGTCGCGCATCTTTTCACCAACAACAAAATCACTGCCTCCGAAGCCTACGCTCGCGGCTTCTCCTGGGGCCTCATGCAAGTCATGGGACAAGTCGCCCGCGAAATGGGCTTCGACGGCACATTCCTATGCGCCCTCTGCGATCCCGAACAAGGCCTCGCCGTCGGCTGCAAACTCCTACGCAAAAAACTCGACGCCATGGACGGCGACACCACCCGCGGCCTCCTCGCCTGGAACGGCGGCGGCAACCCCGCCTACCCCGCCCAAGTCCTCGCTCGCCGCGCCCACTATCTCTAATCGCGCGCGAATTTGCAGGGGCACGACATGTCATGCCCGTCTTTTGCCTGTCGTAGCCGTCCTTGCCTCGCGCACACCAGGTCCCAAATTTGTAGGGGCACGATTCATCGTGCCCATCTGTGCATCGAGACCATGGCCACAACGTGCCCGGGACGTCTCGCACAATTGGATGTGTATATGTCCGTAAGACTCTGGCTCAAGCTCGCAGAAATCCTCGTCCCCGTACTCCTCGCCATCACCATCTTCGTCTCCTGGCAAGCCGACCGCCGCGACCGCGCCCAACTCGCCACTCAACTCGCCGCCGCCCAACAAACCATCGCCCAAGCCACCGCCAACCAACACGACCGCGACACCGCCCTAAACCAAACTCTCGCCCAAATCGCCACCCAAAAACAATCCGCCCTAACTCCCGCGCAACTCCTGAAGGATCTGCCTGCTGTGTTTTCCCTCCCAGCACCCATCACCCAACAATCCGGCAATTCTGGAAATGTAGGGGCGCGATTCATCGCGCCCTCCCCTGAAGCCACCGCAACCAACCCGCAACCAAACGCCCAAACGCACCCCGCCGCCACCCAATCCAACCTCCCCAACAACCCAACTCCCAAACCCGGCCAATCCGCCGATGCCATCCTGCCCGCCGCCGACCTAAAGCCCCTCTACGACTTCGCCCTGGACTGCAAAGCCTGCCAGGCCAAACTAGCCGCCTCCCAAGCCGACCTTGCCGATGAAAAGACCAAGTCAGCCGCCCTTACCAAACAACGCGATGCCGCCGTACGTGCCGCCAAGGGGGGAAGTGCCCTGCGTCGAATAGCCCGCGCCGCAAAGTGGTTCGCCATTGGCGCCGCCGCCGGTGCCATCGCCGCCAAAGCCACCCGCTAATTGCGTGTCCGCCTTACGTTTCTTCGTCCGCGAATTTCTAGTGTCACGACATGTCGTGCCGGACCTAGCGTTCCACCGACGCACACCGCCTCTCTGTAGGTACGCTTCCAATTTGCTACAGCTCGCAACCACGAAACGTCATCGGGCTGGCGCACCCCCCGCGCCAGCCCGATGACCTCCTAAGAGAGCCGCGATGCCAAAGAAGGATCGCGGCCTTAAGACCAGTGGAAAGCCTCAAAATACCCAAAGATTTCTCTTGACATCGCGTCTCATAAGTAATATTATGTTAACTAAGAAATCGGGATAAACTCTCCCCAGAACCCTCCCCTCCAGGCGAGTCTCCACCCTTCCTCAGCTTCTGTTTGTCAGTTAGTTCTTGCTCGCGGGCTTTTGCGCTTTGCGCTGATCAAGTTCGTACCGAATGTACTGCTCGAGCGTGCGCGCATCCGCGCCGACAACTCGCCGCCCATTTACAAAGATTGTCGGCGTGCTCCCAACTTCCAGTTGAATTCCATTCTCACGGCTCGCATCAACAGCCGCTCCAGCCTCCGGGCTGGCCATGCACGCCTTAAACGTATCCGCGTTCAGGCCGGACTGTCCGGCAAAGTCGGTCATCTTGCCCCAAGCGTTTTCAGCGGAGATAAGCGCTTGGCCGTCGTAAATGAAGTCATAAATCTTCCAGAAAGCGGCGGGAGACTGCTGGTAAGCGCAACGACCAGCAAGCGCCGCCGTCCTGGCCCACGGATGGATCTGCTCGAGCGGAAAGTCCTTAAACACCACCCGCACCTGAGGATAATTCGGCAGCAGTCCGCGCAGCGCATCATGCAGACCCTTGCAGACAGGGCACTCGAAGTCGGAAAACTCCACCAAGGTCACCGGGGCATTGGCAGGCCCTAGGGACGGGGCATCCTTCGTCTGCAGTTGTGCACGCGCCTCAGCCAAGGGGTCTTTCGCCAGTTCGGATAGTTCACCGCGGAACATATACTTTCCATCCTTGGTGACGTAGACCTTTCCGGTCTGCTCATTCTCCCCAACCTTGACCGCGACATCCACTTCCTGCAGGCCTTCGACTCCGATATCTTTTGGAGCTGCGACTTTGACGATTGTATCCGCCCCAAACGCGTAAAGATTCCGCAAGTAAGCTTCGACAGTCTTTTGAATGGGCAATTGTCCAGAGGCAGCTGGAGCAGCGCTGGCTCCCGCCGGCTGCTGCGCGCGCGCAGTTGAGACAACAAGACAGAAAGCAAACATGGCCGCGAGTGTTAGTGATTTCTTCACGCTAGACCTCGTCCTCTATGGAATAAACCTCTGGGCAATCGGAAAGGGCCTGCCAAATCCAAAAGCTCGCGAAGTAATCTTAAGCCCGGGAGCCGCCTGCTTCCGCTTATATTCGGTGCGGTCCACAAGCAGGGCAATGTCGCGTACGACTTGCAAGTCGAATCCATAGTGATCCGCAATCTCCTGCGGACTGTGCAGATCCTCTATATAAGCCTTTAGGATCCGATCCAGAACATCATAAGGCGGCAAGCTATCTTCGTCCTTCTGATTGGGACGCAACTCCGCGGAAGGAACCTTGTCGATAGTCGAGCGAGGGATGAGTTCCCTGTCGCGATTGATCCAAGCTGCCAGCTCATATACCATCAGCTTCGGCACATCCGAAATCACGGCGAGCCCGCCGGCCATGTCTCCGTAAAGCGTGCAGTAACCCACTGCCAGTTCGGATTTGTTGCCAGTGCTCAAAACCATCGACCCAAATTTATTGGAAATCGCCATCAAATAATTGCCGCGGATGCGCGCTTGAATATTTTCTTCCGTGACGTCAGCCGGCCTGCCGCCAAATGCGGGAGCCAGCGAATTCCTATAGGCGTCAAAGACGCCGTCGATCGGCAAGGTTATGAATTCAATCCCGAGATTTTGCGCCAGCGCCTTGGCGTCCGCTTTGCTGCCCTCCGAAGAATAAGGACCAGGCATGGATACACCCAGCACATTCTCCGCGCCCAACGCGTCAACGGCGATGCTCGCCACTACTGCGGAATCGATTCCCCCGCTCAATCCAACGAGCACCTTCTTGAATCCGCACTTGCGGACATAATCCTGCGTCCCGGTAATCAGTGCGCGGTACGCATAAGCAATTTCTTCGTGCGGCTGCGCGTGAATCTCGCCCTCGCCTGTAACGGAGTCAAACATCACGAGATCTTCTTCAAACGCCATAGCTTGCGCGGCAACTTTTCCTTCGGCCGTCAACGCCATGCTGGCGCCATCGAAAATCAGGCTGTCGTCGCCTCCCACCTGATTCACATAGACGATCGGCCGGTGCTGATTCACGGCGATCGATTGCAGCATCTCCAGCCGCAGCGCGCGTTTGTCGATGGTATAGGGGGAAGCGGAGATGTTCAGAAGCACCGTAATTCCCTGCCCAATCAGCTCGGTTACGGGATCGCGGTCGTACCGGCATTTCGCCCAAAAGTTTTTGTCGTTCCAGACGTCTTCGCAAATCGTGATGCCTAGTTGTTCTTTGCCAAATCCGTATGCAAATTGTTTGCCGGCTGGCTGAAAATAACGCGACTCGTCAAACACATCGTACGTCGGCAAAAGCATTTTGCTCTGCTCGAACACCACGCGCCCGCTGCAAATCAGCGCTGCCTTATTGGCAATGGATTTTCCCGTCCCGTTTTTCACGCGCCCGGCGTACCCCACGATTGCAGGCAGAGGCAGCTTGGCTGCCAGCTCTTTCAATTCCTGGTGGTTACGATCAATGAAGGAAGGCCGTTCGAGAAGGTCTTGCGGAAGGTAGCCGCACAGGCAAAGTTCCGAAAAAACGGCAAGGTCGGCCCCTCGCTGCCTGGCTTTCTCCGCCAGACTCAGGATGCGAGCCGAATTTCCTGCGAAATCGCCTACCGTGGGATTGAACTGCGCCAGCGCTATCTTCATGCCCGGACTTTAGAATACGGAGGAGTCCGCCATATTGCAAATGTCGGCGAGACTCGCTGTGCCCGGTTTATTTGCATTTCCGCTATCGTTTCAACGCTGGCTTTTGCGCAACTAAGCTCGCGATTCCCTGCCCGGCGTTCAGCTCTCGATAAAACAACACGGCCAATTCAGGGAATGCCGTGCGAAGCTCGCCATGTTCCAACAGATGTGCGGGATTGCGCGGTCCACCAGAGTAATTGAGCTGTGCTCGCGTGAACGTCTCAAACAGCAGCATGCCTCCAGGCCTCAGCGCACGAGCCATCTCCGGGAAAAGAGGGCGTTGCAAGTATTGAAGGCAAAGGATTAAGGAAAATGCAGCTTCCGGCAGTTCGATCTCTTCCAGGTCCGCCTGGATCAGCCGGATGCCGCGCCCGCGCGATGCAGCTAAATCTGCGGCGTCCGCGCGAGTAACGTGTACCTTTACTTTGCTCGCACGCTTCTCGAGGATGTCGAGTGCGGTTCCTGACCAATCGACTGCCGTCACCCAATGCCTTCGCTCCGCCAGCAGGAGTGTGTTCCGTCCCGTTCCACAGGCTAGATCGAGGGCTGGTCCATCGGGGAGTAGCGGCAACCATTCAGAAACAATGCTGGCGGGCTCCGCAGGCGCATTCTGAGCAGCCACGCGGTGACGGGCATCCCATTCGCTGGCGTTGGCAGGCATGAAAAAGGCCCTCGAACGGTTCGTTCAAGGGCCTGGAACTCTTCAAAGGAGGCGTAGTATTCGCCCCGGATTCTACCTTTTTCTCATTCAATCATTCTGTGGCGGAAAGATAGATAGATAGAAATGTGGCAATTTTGACGCGGCAAGACTAGACGCTGAACGAACTGCCACAGCCGCAGGTGCTCTTCACGTTCGGGTTATTGAACTTGAAGCCGGCGCCCTCAATGGTCTCGATGTAATCAATCTCCACGCCATCCAGATACATCGAGCTCATCTGGTCAACCGCGACCTTCAGTCCGTTGAAATCGACCACTTGGTCGGTCTCATTGGTCGCGTTTTCAAATGCCATGTGGTACTGGAAACCGGAGCAGCCTCCGCCGACGACGGCAACGCGCAACGCCACCGGTACAGGATTCTGCATGCCCATGATTTCCTTGACCTTGGTGCTCGCAGTAGGAGTCAGACTAATCATAAGTTCTTTTGGCCTCCGCTCGCAGGCAAGCCCGCGATGCATCTTTCCACTATAGTATAGCAAACCTTTTCCACAACTGCACATCGCGTACAAGCGACGGATTTCTTCCCAGGAAACCCGGCTCGCGAGCGTGTTTCGACAACGCTACGCCCTTCGCATACAATTGGATGCGATATGAGACACAAAGTTACTCTGATCCCAGGTGAAGGTATCGGTCCTGAAGTCGCCACAGCCGCACAACGCATCCTGGAAGCCGCTGGCGTGCAAATTGATTGGGAACAGGTCGAAGCTCGCTCGGACAAAGCGTCGGCGACAGGCCAATTCGTCACGGAGGGCGCGGTCGAGTCCGTGCGGCGCAATCGCGTCGCGCTGAAAGGGCCCATGGGCACTGCCATTGCCGGTGGCGCGCCCAGTATTAACGTGGCACTTCGAAAGACGCTCGATCTTTATTCCAATGTCCGGCCCGTCAAAAATCTTCCTGGAGTGAAATCCCACTTTGAAAACGTAGATGTTGTCCTGATCCGCGAAAATACGGAAGATCTCTATTCTGGCCTGGAACACGAAGTCGTTCCCGGCGTGGTCGAAAGCCTGAAAATCATCACGGAAAAAGCGTCCACCCAGATTGCTCACTTTGCGTTCAAATACGCAAAACGCGAGGGCCGCAAAAAGATTCACGCCATCCATAAAGCCAATATTATGAAGCTTTCGGACGGACTCTTCCTGAAGTCCATCCGCAACGTGGCCCCGCAATACCCAGACATCGAGTACAAAGAGATGATTGTCGATAATGCCTGCATGCAAATGGTTTTGAACCCGCAGCAATTCGACATGCTGCTCCTGCCTAATCTTTATGGCGACGTGATGAGCGACCTGGCAGCCGGCCTCGTCGGCGGACTAGGGGTGGTCGGCAGCGCCAACATCGGCGACGAAGCAGCGATGTTCGAGGCGGTACACGGTACCGCGCCCGACATCGCCGGAAAAGGCCTGGCGAACCCCACTGCCATTCTTTTGAGCAGCATCATGATGCTCGACCACCTCGGCGAACGCTCCGCCGCGCGACGCATCGAAGCTGCCCTGGAGGCTGTCCACCGTGAAGGCAAGCACGTCACTCAAGACGTTGGCGGCAAGGCCGGCACAGAAGAGTTCACCGAAGCTGTAATCGCAGCGCTTCGCCCAAGTTAGTTCTCCACCGGATTCGTGCTCGGCCGAGCCTTGGCCCGTCTCTGCGCCCGTAAATCCTTGTTTTTCTTATGGAAACGTGGCAAGCTCTCTGCGTTAGTCCCCCTTCCCAGAGGCAGCTGAATGCATCGGTCTAGATACCCAGAGCGACGAAGAACAGTCCGAATCACCCTCCAGATACCATTGAAAGTTCGCTGCCAGATGCCGGAAGGCGAAGCCATTGATTTGAAGGCTTTTACGCAATATGTCAGTGCCCACGGCGCGCTCATTGTGATGGACGCTCCCCTGTTGCCTGGCCAGACGGTTCGCATTTTCAACGAAATGACCTCCGAATCCGTCGAGTGTTTCGTGACCTCCATCCGCGAAAAGCAGGACCACCGGTTTGTTGGAGTCGGGTTTGCTACTCCGAGAAATGATTTCTGGCACGTAGTCTTTCCGAAGGCCGGCACGCGGCAAGCGGTGCGCTCTTCGCAAACCGGCTCGCTGGTTCCGCGCGAAAAAGGGCTGAACCTGCCACCTCAAAGTTAGTGAAAGTCACGCGAACCGGTCCCTGAACCGGTGTTGTGCTCTCCACCTGAAATAAGGGAAACAATCCACGTCTTGGTTGAGGTGTCAGCGTCAGCCAACGTGAGGAGCGTAGACCTGATAGAGCAGAATGTAGACGATCACTCCCGTCACAGAGACATAGAACCATAACGGCAGAGTCCAACGCGCAATCACGCGGTGCTTATCGAATTTCTCGAGCCAGGCGCGGCGCAGCGTCACCAGAATCATGGGCACAATCACGATCGCGAGTATCGTGTGCGAAGTAAGCAGAGCGAAGTACACCGGCCGAATCCAGCCTTGTCCCTGGAAAGCGACGTGGCCCACGCGGTAGTGGTAGATGAGATAGGAAGCCAGAAATACGGTGGAGACGGCAAACGCCGCAATCATGAAAGCCTTGTGGACTTTCATTTTGCCGTTCTTGATGGCTGCGTAACCGCAGGCGAGCAGAACCGCGCTGGTGCCGTTTAGCGAGGCGTTGAGCGCGGCCTGTGAAAACATAGTTTGGCGAATTCCCTTCCCGCCAGAAATTCTTCAGCGCGGAATTTTGTCGTAAATCATCAAACCAAGAAGCAGTGGAATATGCAGCACGGTGGCATGCATAAGCCACTTGGCGCGCACGTTTGTACGCGAACTCGAAGCCCACAAACAAACTTGCACCAGAGCTGTGCTGACAACGAGCGCTCCAAAGAAATAACGCACTCCAGCCAATCCTATGACGGCGGGCAGGAGACTCACTACCACTAGCGCGACAGAAGTAAGGATAATCTGGCGGAAGGTGCGCGTTCCCTCGCGGTCCACGACGGGGAGCATCAGGATTCCGGCGCGGGCGTAATCTTCGCGGTACATCCAGGCGATGGCGTAAAAATGCGGAAACTGCCACAAGAAGAGAATCGCGAAAAGCAGCCACGCGCCGCGATCCAAAGTGCCCGTTGCGGATGCCCAGCCAATCATCGGAGGTATCGCGCCGGGAAAGGCGCCAACCGCAGTCGCCCAAACGGTGCGCTTCTTCAGCGGAGTATAGGCCAGGAGGTAGCTCAAGCAGGTGAGCATCCCGAGCGCGGAAGCGAGAAAACCGGCCGTGAAATACAGATCAATCGCGCCGGCGATGCAAAGAATCACGCCAAACCACAACGCTTCCCGCGGCTGCAATTGGCCGCTCGGCAAGGGCCGCGACGCTGTGCGCCGCATAAAGCGGTCGGAGTCGCGCTCGATGTAGTGATTTAACGTCGCCGTGCCCGCCGCAATCAGCAGCGTGGCAAAAACGGTTTGTACCAGGCGCAGCCAGTCCACGGCGCCGTGTGCTCCCATGTAGTAGCCGGCGGCGGTGGTCATCAGAACGAGAAAGGAAACGTCGGGCTTGGTCAGCGCGACGTACGCGTTCGCACGCGAAGCGAGCGTAATCTCCGTCGTGCGAACCGTGCTCATTAGACCGTCACCCGTCCTTGCGAAGAAACGGCCACTTCTCCGGCGCGCGGCACCAATCGATAGCACAACAAAATCGTCAGTATGGAGACGGCAAACAAGAGCGCCCCAACGACAGTGTGGGTCACCGTCAGTACAACCATCACGCGCATGGGCTGCGGGGCGCCCGCTGTCGAAAGACGCGACCAGTAGGCGCCAATTCCCAGCAGAAACTGCAACCCAAAGACGGAGTGAAGCAGAATGCGCATTTTGGTGAGCTCGCGCGAAGACTCGAAACGCTTGCGGAGCACCACAGCCGTCCAAATAACCATCCCGAGCACCGCGAGCGAGCCCGCGGCGTGCGGCCAGATAGGAATCTCCCTGTGCCGGAAACCGGCTCCGAGAAACACCTGCAGAAAAATCACAATCGCGTTCAGAAGCGCCAGCGAATGAATGGAGGGCGAGCCGCGATCTTCAAGTTGCGGGCGATCCGATATCCACCATTGGCTGGTGAAGAGGGCAATGCTCAGAAGCGATGCAAACATGATTTGCGCGAAACACGCGTGCATCACCGGCAGCCAGTAATGCAGCAACTGAATGACGACTTGCCCGCCCAAAATCGCCTGGGCAACGATGCCGCCGACGGCAATCACCGCAAACCAGCGCAGCCAGCGGCGTTCTTCCTTGACCCAAACTAAAATGGCGAGAATGAGCGTCAGCACGCCCAGCACACCTGCGATAACGCGGTGCGAGTGTTCGTAGAAAACGCCGCCAACCATCGGCGGTGTCCACGTCCCGAAAGACTTTGGCCAATCGGGGACGGAAAGCGCGGCATCGTTGGAAGTTACCAGCGCGCCGGCGATCAAAAGCAGGACCGTCCAGCAGACGGTGAAGACCGCAAATCGATGAACCCCGGGATGATAGGTAGCCTTCATAGCTGGATTGCCAGGGCGGGATTATAGCGCACTGCCGAATTCCGTGCTCTTCGACTGGCCTTGCCCGGCGGCGGGGCGGCCAAGCGCTCGATTCGGGTCGAGTTCCCAGTCGGTGCGGCGTGGGGTCAGAAGGCCGTCGAGGATACCTGCACGTCTTGCGGGTCTCCCGCGAGCCCAACCGCACGAAGCACGAGGTCCTTCAGCGCGGCAATGAAGAGCGGTGAATCGCCGACGGCGGGCATCATGCGGAAGACTTCCACGCCAAATTTCTTGGCGTCCTCGCGAGCCTCGATATTAATTTCGTGTAACGTTTCGATATGCTCGGTCACAAAGGAGATCGGCACGACCAGCATTTCTTTGACGCCTTCAGTGCCAAGCCGTTCGATAGTGCCCGTGAGCGGCGGCTGGAGCCACTTCGCGGGGCCCACACGGCTCTGATAGCAAAGCAAGTGCGTCTTTGGCCAGCCGGGAAACTGCTTTCTTCCCTCTTCGCAGACCATGCGCACGGTAGCTTCGATTTGCGTGGGATAGGGGTCGCCCTTTTCCACCAGACTCATGGGCAAGCCATGCGCGCTAAAAATCAAATGCACGCGAGAGCTATCATCAAATTGACGCAGGACGGAGCCAATGCGCTGTGTCATCGCCTGGATGTAGAGCGGATGATCATAAAACTGGCTGATGGTGCGCTGCGGAGGGCCGGCATCGGGTTCCCCATACACGCGCCGCCATTCTTTAAAACTGCTGAGCGTCGTGGCATAGGAAAAGTGTGGATAGAGCGGCAGAAGAACGATCTCATCCAGAGGCCCGGAATTGCGAAGAGTCTGAACCGCCTCTTCGGTAAGAGGATGCCAGTATCGCATGGCCACCACGGCGACCGGATCGATCTCGCTCGAGAGAGCTGCGACGAGCGCGCCGCGCTGCCGCTCGGTTAAGGTGCCGATGGGCGAGCGACCGCCAATCTCTGCGTACTTGCCCCGCACGGGAATGCAGCGCCGCGACGAAATGAGCTTAGCGAGCGGTCGGCGCAAAAATCCGAGCGGTCCCATAGGGATGATGTCCGGATCGAGAAACAAATTGAGCAGAAACGCTTCGACGGCCTCGAGCGAATCGGGACCTCCAAGCTGGAACATCACAATGCCAACCCTCTTCTTCGCTGCCAACTATTTCCCCCGGCTCGCGGAATTCTTTAGGCGCTCAATGTCATTGCGCAGCGCAGCGGCCTTTCGCGCAATGATCACGTAATAGACGAAAAAAATGGCCCAGGCAGCCATATAAGCGGCAAACACACTGTCGAGATTCTTCATGCTGCCTCCATTTCGCGCTGCATCGTCTCGAGATCGCCCCTCATGGCCTCCACCCGGAAACGCTGCCGAATCAGCAGCGTCATCAAAGCCAGCATGGCAAACCATGAGAAGAAAAGGACCTTGTACATCAAGGGGTCAAGTCCGGAACCTGGCTCGCCCATCACGACGGGCTGCGGGTGCTGGTCGCGCCACCAGCGGATCGAGCCAAAGACCAGCGGCACATCAATAAAAGCGAATATGCCGAACAGAGAGCTGAGCAGGGCGCGCCGTTCGGGTTCTTCGATCAGCGTCCGCAAGAGCAGGAAAGAAACATAGAGCAGCCACAAAACGAAAGTTGAAGTAAGCCGTGGCGACCAGGTCCACCAGATACCCCAAACCGGATGCGCCCAGATAGGGCCGGTGACCAGGACCACGGTTGTAAAGGCCAAACCTACTTCCGCCGCCGAAACTCCAAGCCAGTCCCATCGGGGCTGGCGGCGCCAAACGTAGAGCAAATTTGCAACGAAAGAGATGAAGAATGCAGTGAGGCCGGTCCACGCGCTAGCTACATGAAGGAACAGGATTCGATAGATCAGGCCCTGTTTCGCGTCCGTGGGCGCAATGAAAAAGGAAGCGTAGGCCGCTGCCCCTAGAAGCAGAAATACCGCTGCGGCAGCCAGAACACTTTTCACCATGCGGTTTATTCCTCCAGAAGATATTCGCCGAAAAGCCATAGCGCCGTCAAAAAGATCAGGTCGAACACACCAAGGAAGCCGATTCCCTTCCACTGCACGTAAGGAGCGCGATCAAGGAGCGATTTCGTGACTTCCGTGCTGACTATCAGAATGGGCGTCAAAAGCGGAAGCATCAGCACAGGCAGCAATAGCTCTCGCATGCGAGCCTGCGCGGAAATAGCGGATAGCGCGGTGCCAGCAATGGAGATTCCCAAGCTGCCAAGAAAAAACGCCAGCGCCAGCCAGTGCAAAACTCGCACGACCGGTACGTTATACATCAGCGCAAAAATAGGGAGCAGGAATAGCTCGGTGAGCAGAAGGAACAGGGTGTTCGCTGCGAGTTTGGCCAGCAAAATGGCAAAAGGGTCGCTAACCGAAAGCCGCAAGGCGCTCAGCGTATCGTTGTGCTGCTCGCGCAGAAAGCAATGCTGCAACATCAGGGAAGCGGCAAAGAGAAAGGCTACCCAAAGAAGCCCCGGGCCAATCCGCCGCGATTCATCGGACGTAGGCTGAAACGTAATGCTAAACATAAACATGACGATCAGGATGAAGACGATCGTGATGGTCAGTAATTCGCGCGAGCGATACTCCGTGCGAATTTCCTTACCGAGCAATACGGCCGTGTTGGAGAGAAGACTCATTCAGGCGTCAGCAAATGTCAGGATCGAGCGAAACGTTGCGCCCGTGCGGGTATCGGCGGCGACGGAACCGGCGTCAAGACGTATGGCACGCGTGCCGAGGGAGGAGATTTCCGATTCTCCGTGGAGGCTCATCAGAATGGTGCATCCGGAATCGCGGAGGCGGCGAATCGCCTCGGCGAGCCAAGCGACGCCCTGAGGATCGAGGCCCGTGGCGGGCTCGTCGAAGAGAAGAATGGCAGGCTCGTGAAGCAGGGCGCGAGCGATGGCCACGCGCTGGCGCATGCCCCGGGAAAATGTCCGCACTAGCGAGGAGCGGCGCTCCGCAAGGCCGACTTCTTGCAATAGAGTTTCGACGCGATTTTTGGGGTGCGGTACGTCCTGCAGCTTTGCGAAGAGCAAAAGATTTTCTTCGGCGGACAATTCGTCGTAAACCATCGTGGCATGCGCCACAAACCCGGGGCGAACCTCGCTTTCTTCCGCGCCTTCCGATTTGCCTGAAAAACTCAGCGAGCCCCTGGAGGGCCGCACCAGCCGTGCGGCGATCCGCAACAGAGTAGTTTTCCCGGAACCATTGCGCCCCGCAAATACCACGCATTCCCCAGGTGCGATGGAGAGTGAAATGCCACGTAGGGCGAGCAGCCCGCCATAACGCTTATCAATATTTTCAAAACGGAGACCGATGGGTGCGAATGCCGGCAGCGTCAACCTTCAACCCCTCACAAGATCGCGCAAGACCTTTTCCGCGCGGGCCCGTTCCTGGTTGTAGTCTTCTTCCGAGATGGTGCCAGCCTGGCGGCGGAGTTCAAGCCGGAAGAGCGTATCTTTCAGCGCATCAAGACTCGTGCCGACAGCTGCATCGACTTGGGCCATGTTGGTGGTGCTCGCGGGTGGTGCCTTGGCAGCTGCGTATGCCGCTCTCTTTGCGGGCTTTGCGATGGGGACTTCCGCCGCACTCTCCGAAGGACCGCCGGCAACGGCAACTACAGGTCTGCGCGCAAGCAGCACCGCCAGCAACGCAAACATGCCGAGGAACCCTCCCACGAGCGGCCACTTTAACGCATCAAGGCGGCCCGGGACGGCTTGAATGGCCGCGCCAGCAGCCGGACCGTTGCCCTGTTGCTCGTCGCGATTCTGTGCGCCTGCATCGGTGTCGGAAGCGCTGTTGCCCGGAGGCGGCGCCGTGCCCGAGATGGCAACGGTAAGGGAAGAGTTTGGCGCGAGGCCATCGCGGCTATAGATGCTCATTCCCTGCTCTTGCCCGCCCGACTGCAAACCTTCGCCAGTAATTTGCACGGACGGCGGCGCAACGACAACCAGGCGCGCGCCGGGATAAACCGTAGGCAGCTTCACGGAAGCGGTGTTGTTGGCGTAGGGCAACTCGTACGAAAAACGGACGCCATTTTCTCCCGGACGAAAGGCATACGCAACGCTGTACTTATTTTTGCCCCGGTCGATAGGAGCCTGAACGACCGGCATGCCCGAGGGACCTTGCGCGGCGATTTGCTTCAGGCTAGCGCCGTCCGGAATGGCAAAATCGAAATTACCGTCGGCGCGAAAATAAGCTTGCGCAGGCTGCGATTCATTTTTGATGGCGTATTCCTCGCCCACTTCGAGATTGGCGCCGTTAGGCTGGAAAATCACGAAATGCGTGTTGACGGAGATCGTCTTGGGATCGCGAGAGGAATCGTACACATCGACCTGAACATCATTTCGGCCCGGCGGCAAGGGCTGATGAAAATTAATTCCCTTGTAAACGGCGCGAATGAGCATCGGCTGCGCGCCGATGGAAGGATAGTCAAACGTGAACTGGCCTTGCGCGTCCGTCTTGGAGTTGAGGACAGGCTGCATTCCGCCCTGCAACTGGATGAGGATGACCTCGATGTCCGCGGCGGGCTTGCCAGTGGTGCCGTTTTTGACCGTGCCGTGGACCGTGGCGCCGAAGACCGAGGAGAACGGCGTCAGTAAACAAACCACGAGCGCCAAATACGAAAAACAGCGGGGCTTCACTGGGCACCTCGTTCAGAGGACGCCGGCTTGATGGCGCGGGGCCGGCGCACTTGCGATTCCGTGATCTGTTCGATTTCCGCGAGCACAAGAGCCGCATCGTTTTCCAGAGTGGTTTTCATGGCTTCGTAATCATTTTCAGCGTATTTCCCGGAGCGGAACTCGAAACGCAGGTCGCGCAGATTATCGTAGATCGTGTCGCGGCGTTCGAGCAATTGGTCGAGCTTCGAACGATGCGGCGCGAGATCGGAAGCATCGGGCTGAATGTAGAAAATGAAAAGCCCCGTGGCAAGAGCCAGCGCGAGGCAGGCGCCAATGACGGCCCAATCCGCGGAAGTAATCAGGAAAGCAGCAAGTGTTGCGGTGAAGGTCAAGATCAATCCTCAGTGTCGCGGGCGGCTTGCGCGCGCGCGCGCTCCAGCAGTTCCGATGAAATTTGGGGGCCATGACCGGCTACCGCCAACACAGGCGGGGAAGGAGGTTGTTTTCGCCAGCGCGAGATAACGGCCAAAACCAGCACGAAGCCACCGATCAACGCGAGAGCCGGAATCCACCAGGCCACACGGCCAAATCCGCTGTGCGGGGGTTCGGTGAGGACAGCTTGCCCATACTCTTGAACGAAGGATTGCACGATGAGGTCGTCGGAATTTCCCTGGGCGATGCGCTCGTCGATTTTTTTCAGCATACCGAGAGCGGTTTCGCAAGGTCCGGAAAATGCGCCGCCGACGTGGTAGCAGCCACCGGCGGAGTCGTTGCATCCGCCACACATGCAGCGCACTTTCATTCCCAACTGGTGGGTATGATCGGGTTGCTGGGCATCGCCAAACGCAGAGACCATTGGCAGAGCACCGGCAAAACACAAGGCGAGCGGAAGAATAGTCAAAACGAGTCTTCGTATTTTCGGCAGCTTAGTCATGGCCTTCTTTGTAGGTGACCGACGGGGTCATTCCGTGCACCAGCGGCTCGGGCGCAGGCTGTTGCGCACCAGACAAAACCAGGACGGCGCGACGGTTCGGCAGCAGCGCGACGATCGTGCCGAATACGACGATGACTCCACCGAACCAAATCCATTTCACCAGCGGGTTCAAGTAAGCGTGGATGACGGGCAGTTTCGTGTCCGGGCTCTGACCCGCATAGACAACGTACAAATCTTCGCGGAGAGTCGAATAAATCGCGACCATCGTTCCCGTTTCGCCGTTTGTCTCGAAGATGCGGCGCTCGGGATAGAGCATCATCAGCGGCTTGTTGTCGACGAAGACTTCCACATTCAAGCGAACGCCGGTGTAGTTGGCTTCGGGCTTGCTGTCGAAGCTCTGGAGCACGAGCTTGTACTTCCCCAGCTGCATCGATCCGCCAGGCTGCAATTCTTTCTGCACGTTTTGGTTGAAGGCTGCGCCGGCCAATCCGATAAACACCAGCACCATGCCCATGTGGACGATGTAGCCGCCGTAGCGACGCGTGTTGCGCATGGTCAGCTCGATGGCGGAGGTGATGTAGGAAGCGCCAGAGCGAATTCGGATGACTTTGGCGCCCCGATAAAATTCCATGACGATGGTCGCAGTGACGAAAAAGCACAGCGCGAAACAGATGAGGGAATAAATCTCGCGGTAGCCCAGCGCGAAAATGACTGCGCCGCCGATGACGCCAATAATCAGCGGCCAAGTGAAATTGCGTTTGAGGCTTTCGACAGAGGTCTTTCGCCAGGCGAGAAGTGGTCCAACGCCGGTCAGGAAAAGCAGGAGCAGGCCGATCGGGATGTTGACTTTGTTAAAGAACGGAGCGCCGACACTGATTTTGGAGCCGGAGAGCGCCTCGGACAGAACCGGAAAGAGCGTGCCGGAAAGCACGGCGACGCAGGAAACCAGAAGGATCAGATTGTTGAACAGGAAGCTGGATTCGCGGGAAACGATGGCGTCCAGCTGATTTTCACTCTTGAGATAGTCGCGATTCTTGAGATAAGCCAAGAGGCATACAGTGAAAATGACGATGAGAAAGCCAACGAACCAACTGCCGATGCTCGACTGCGCGAACGCATGGACGGAGCTTACGACTCCGCTGCGCGTCAAGAAGGTGCCCGTTATGCATAGCAGGAACGTTGTGAACACCAGCCAGACGTTCCAAACCTTCATCATCCCGCGCTTTTCTTGCATCATCACGGAATGGAGAAACGCAGTGCCCGTCAGCCACGGCAGCAGAGAAGCGTTTTCCACCGGGTCCCAGCCCCAATAGCCGCCCCATCCGAGGACAGCGTAAGCCCAATGCGCGCCCAAGAGAATTCCCGCGGTCTGGAAGCACCAGGCGATCATGGTCCACTTGCGGGTAAGGTGAATCCACTTTTCGCCGGGATACCGCGCCAGCAGCGCCGCCAGGGCAAACGCGAACGGAATCGTGAAACCCGTGTAGCCAGAATAAAGGTTCGGCGGGTGAATCACCATTTCCGGGTATTGCAACAGCGGAGTCAGACCATTGCCGTCGGCGCGGGCGACAAGGTCCATCGCGCCATTGGCGCCGGGAACGGCAAGCGCTTTAAACGGGCTGGCGATGAAATTGTTGAGCGTCAGGAAGAAAATCTGGACACCGGCCAGAATCACTCCCACATACGGCATCAGCTCGCCATTTTTGTTGCGGTAGGCGATCAGGACGGAGAAAACGTAAATCGAAAGGAGGAAGCTCCAGAAGAGGAGCGAGCCTTCCTGGCCAGCCCAAAGAGCAGCCACTTTATAAAACGTAGCAAGAGCGCGATTGCTGTGCGCAACGACATACGCCGCGGAAAAATTATCGCTGAAGAAAAGATATTCGAGGCTGAAAGTGGCGATGAAAATCAGGCAGCAAGTGGCGATGCCCGCTTGCCGAGTGCTTTTAACAAGAAGCGGATGACGCGTGATAATCGCGGCGATCCCACCTCCGAATGCATAGACTGCACAGATAAACGCCAGGATTAGAGCGAATGAACCGAATACATCCACGGGGACTCCGCCTATCCCCCGGCCACGCCGGGCGCCTTGCCTTCTTCCTTACTTAGTCGCAGGGGTCGAAGTGGCAACGGTTCCACCCGGAGCCGCTTCGTACTTCGACGCGCACTTCGCCTGCACAACCTCGGCGACAAAACGTCCATCCGTGGGCCGGCCCTCGACCAACGCTTGCGACTTATCCACGAAAGTGTCTGGCAACGGATCACTGCCAACATAGCTCACGGGGAGCGACTTCCCTTCCCCTTCGAGCACAAAATCCACGCGGCCGGTGAAATGGCGAATGCTGCCTGGCGCGACTGTCCCGCCTACGCGCATGCGATGAGTCAGCTCATTGCCTTGAAGAGTTTGGAGTTCCGCGATGGTGTGGTAATACGTCTTGCTCTCGCCGTAACCGAGCCAAGCCAAGCACGCCAAGGCTACGACGATGACCCCAATGCCGATGCCAAATTTCGCTTGTTTCTTCACGCGCTAACTCCTGTTCCTACCCAACCAATTTTTGATTCTATCACAGCCAGCAACAGCGCAAACTGGCTGAAGGACACCATCTAGCCTGAACCAATGGACCATCCCTTTCTGTGAGCCAGGTCACACGCCCGCAGCAGCCAGTCCCAGGACCTGGCGCAAGTGGCGCACCGCGCTAGAGGCATCGACTGCGTCCATGCCAAAGGGTTTGCCATCGTCCAGAATCAGCGGGCATCCCAACTCTGCCTCCGAGAATCGGGCAGCCAAGGGCGCCAATGCTTCCGAAATCAGAACGACACGTTTAGGTTTCAGCGAGCGGCGAATGCGCGTGACGACCTGTGCAAGGCGCTTCTGGAAAAGGTCTTCGCGCGGCTGTTGCTCCGACTGACCCGCTTCAAGAGCACATTCCAGCAGGTGTGTCAGCAGGAATCCACATCTCTGAAACTCGCTCAAGACCACCTCGGGCGACTTGCTGATCGTGGAGATTCCGACGGCTTCCAACAATCGGCCAGCCTCGCTTTTGAACTGCGCCGCGTACAAGAAATCTTCGTCTGCCTGGGGAGAGACTCCCGCTAACAGAAGTGTGCCAATGTGAACGGGGCGATAGCGCGTTGTCCACTCCAAGCGCCGGAGCCGCCGGGCAATGTGTTCGGGGGAGGCGGATTGACCGCAGCCATCGCAGGCCAGGAAATTGGCGGGCATAGTATGCAAGAAAGAATCGTAGTTCAGCAGAGGAGAGAGTGCAAATACAGAAGACACACGCGCGCTTAATTAAGCGACTTCGGTCGGCTAAAATACGACGACGACGGCTGTGCGCCGGGGATGGTTCTTTGGGTTTTGGCGTCGCACAACCGCCGTCGTTCGCTGATACGTGTACCTGGGTTAGAAACCCGCAGCGGGCGCAAAAGTTGCGCGGGAGTGCAGGTTTTTGCGGTGAGGAGATGAGAAACTAGGATGAGACCGCGGCGTCCTCAGGAAGTTTGGAGCGGAGGCACCACTTCAGTTCCTGGCTCAACTCGGTGATTTCCATTCCCGCCATAACAATGAACTTGCAGCTAAGCATTTCCCGAGGCTCGTCGTCATCCGGCAACTGGCAAGAAACGCGGCAATACTGGCAATCCTGGTTCCAACAGAAACGCCCGTACGGAATCGTTTCTGGGCTGATGAACTGGAAGCATCGCAGAAGTGAATTGCGCTCCGGCACCTGGAATTTCTTGCCCAGCACAGTGATTTCCACGAGCTTTTCATAGGGGCGAAACGGTTCCGACATAAAGAAGTCCTGTCCTCCGTGGACGGGCCGACATGACAGCGCGATAGTTGCCCCGAGACGGATCGCTCTGATGGTTGCTCAACCAGAGTAGACCGCGTCCGAGCGTGCGACAACGGTTGCTCTCGCCCGCGTTGCCAATGTGCTAAGGGGTGGACCCAGGACTATGCGAGTGAAAAAGCGGTGGTTTAATTGCCAAAATCGAAGTATTGGCCCATCTTGCGAAACTTCTCATAGCGTGCTTCGAGTAGGTCCTTGGTCGACTGCTGCGAGAGGGCCACCAATTCGCGGTCGAGCACTTCTCCTAGAAGCTGCGCGGCGCCTTCGGGATCGACGTGTGCTCCGCCTTCCGGTTCGGGCACGATTTCATCCACGATGCCGAGTTCCTTCAGGTCTTTCGCTGTGATTTTCAGAGCGGATGCGGCGGTCTCCGCTTTGGAGGCGTCGCGCCACATGATGGCGGCGCAGCCTTCGGGCGAAATCACAGAATAGAAGCTGTTCTCGAGAATGTTGACGTAATCTCCGACGGCGATTGCCAAAGCTCCGCCGGAGCCACCTTCGCCCGTCACGGTAACAATGATCGGAACAGGCAGGCGGGCCATCTCGCGCAAATTTCGCGCGATAGCTTCGGCCTGTCCGCGTTCCTCGGCGTCGATTCCGGGATAGGCGCCGGGAGTGTCGATTAACGTGAAGATGGGGCGGCCAAATTTCGCGGCCAGCTGCATGACGCGGAGGGCTTTACGGTAGCCTTCGGGCTTGGGCTGGCCGAAATTCCGAATAAGCCTCTGTTTTGTGTCGCGCCCTTTCTGGTGGCCAATGATCGCGACGGGCCGTCCGTGAAACTTCGCGAGCCCGGTGATAAGTGCCTTATCATCACCGTAGCCACGATCACCGTGCAATTCGATAAAGTCGGTGAACAGCATCCCGATATAGTCGAGCGTGTACGGGCGCTGGGTATGCCGTGCGATCTGGGCGCGCTGCCAGGGGCCGAGGTGGCTGTAAAACTCCTTGCGCAACTCGGTAACCTGCTGACGGATGCGTTCCAGCTCGGCGTCGGCTTCCCTGTCGCCGGCGAGTTGGCGCAGTTCCTCGACGTCCTTTTCGAGACGCTCGATTTCGCTCTGGCGGTCGGCCTGAGCCGCCGGCCCTTTTGGTTTGTCCTTGGACTTCATCACATCACCATGTCGATCGACTGCTCGCCAAAGGATTCCCGAATCGCGGCAATTAGTTCCGGGCAGGCGCGGACGCGCTGTTCCACCTGAAGCGTTGCCATTGCGCCGTTTGGGTTGGAGAGATCGAGCGAGACCGGGCTCGACCCGCGATAGGACGTCAGGATTTCTTCGAGACGCTCGAGCAATTCATCATTCAACTCATCCAGTTTCATGCGAATACGAAGGGACGAAGACGGACGTTCGGCAAGGTCGCCTAGCCGGGCAGCTTCTTGCAAGGAAAGTCGCGTGCCCGCCTCTTCCACCTGGACGCGTACCTTCAACAAAAGTGGCGTTCCGGCTTTGAGGGTCTGTTCATGGCGGGCGAAACTTTCCGGAAAGGTCAGCAACTCTTGGACGCCGGTCATGTCCTGAATCGTGAAGATTGCCCATCGCGCGCCCTTTTTGGAGCGCATCGGCCGCGTACCGACGATGAGCACCGCGACGGTGATCTCCTTGCCGTTGCGCTGGCCTTCGATTTGATCGAGCGAAACGCATTTCAATTCCTGCAAGCGCGAGGCGTATTTCGCGAGCGGATGGCCCGAGACGTAAAAACCGAGCATGGCGTATTCGCTGGCGAGGCGCTCTGCTTCGCTCCACGATTCGGCTGGGTGGAGTTCAAAGGCGATGGCAGCGGGAACCGCAGAAGTGCCGCCGAACAGGCCATGCTGTCCGGATTCGCGAATCCGTGTGGCGCGTTGCACTGCCGCCAGAGCATCGTCGACGGAGGCGAGCATAGACTCGCGAGGTCCGAGCGAATCGAGCGCGCCGGACTTGATCAGACTTTCGAAAACGCGCTTATTCAGGAAGCGCGCTTCGATGCGCTCGCACAAATCGTAGAGCGATGTGAATTCGCCCGCACTGAGACGAGACTCGCGAATGGCTTTTGCCGTGTTTTCACCGACGTTCTTGATGGCGGCCATCCCAAAGCGGATGGATTCACCGACTGGCGTGAAATAGAGATCACTTTCGTTCACGTCGGGCGGCAGAATCGAAATGCTCATGCCGCGCGCTTCGTTGATGTACTTCACCGCTTTTTCGGCATTGCCCGTTTCGGAAGTCAGCAACGCGGCCATGAATTCCACCGGGTAGTGCGTCTTGAGATAGGCGGTCTGGTAAGCGAGAAGAGCGTAAGCGCAGGAGTGGGATTTGTTAAAGCCGTAGCCGGCAAACTCCTCCATCAAATCGAAAATGCCCGCGGCCTTCTTTTCCGAAACCTTGTTTGTCAGGCATCCCGCGATGAATTTCGCGCGCTGGGCTGCCATTTCCTCTTTCTTCTTTTTGCCCATGGCGCGGCGAAGAATATCGGCTTCCCCGAGCGAAAAACTCGCCAAAAGGTTCGCGATTTGCATTACTTGTTCCTGGTAGAGGATGACGCCGTAGGTTTCGTCGAGGATGCCTTTGAGCTGCGGAAGTTCGTAGCTGACTTTGGTTTTTCCCTGCTTGCGGCTGATGAAATCGTCGATCATGCCGCCCTGAATCGGGCCGGGACGGTACAGCGCGTTGAGCGCCGTGAGGTCTTCGATGCGAGAAGGTTGGTAGCGGCGCAAGATGTCGCGCATGCCGTGCGATTCAAATTGGAAGATGGCGGTGGTATCGCCGCGCGCGAAGAGCTTGTAAGTCGCTTCATCGTCCAGCGTCAAATTGTCGATGTCAACTTTCACGCCGCGGTTCTTTTCGATCATGCGCACGGTGTCTTGCAGAACGGTGAGCGTGGTCAGTCCGAGAAAATCCATTTTCAACAGGCCGATGCGCTCGAGCGCATTCATGTCGTATTGCGTCGTGATTTCATCACGGTTCGTTTTGTAAACGGGGACGACGTCGGTAAGCGGCCTCGGCGAAATCACTACGCCGGCGGCGTGGGTCGAGGCATGGCGCGCCAGACCTTCCAAGCGCAGTGCCACAGCCATTAGATCTTTCAGCTTCTCGTCACTGTTAATCGCGGCTTTCAGTTGCGGCGCCTCGGCGAGAGCAGTTTCCAGATCAATCCCGAGTGTGGTGGGAATAAGCTTCGCAAGTCGATCCACTTCCCCATAAGGGATGTCCATCGCGCGGCCGACGTCCTTAACCGCAGCTTTAGCCGCCATCGTGCCAAAGGTGATGATCTGCGCGACGTTCTCTCGCCCGTATTTTTGCGTGACGTACTCGATCACTTCGCCGCGACGGCGCATGCAGAAATCGATGTCGATATCGGGAAGCGAGACGCGCTCGGGGTTTAGAAAACGCTCGAACAGCAAGTTGTATTGTAGAGGGTCGACGTCCGTGATGCGCAGCGCGTAGCTGACGAGGCTGCCCGCGGCCGATCCTCGTCCCGGTCCAACAGGAACGTCCTGAGCGCGCGCGTAGTGAATGAAATCCCACACGATCAAGAAGTAGCCTTCGTAGCGCATCTTCTTGATCATTTCGATTTCAGAGGTCAGGCGCTTCTCGTATTCGGCAAGCGAGTTATGCAGGAAACCCTGCTGCGCCAAACGCTCCAAATAAGGCACGCGCGTCGCAAACCCTTCGCGCACGACTTTCTCAAAATAGCTTCCAGCGTTGTGACCTTCGGGAACTCTGAACTCGGGAAAGGGATTCGGGATGCGTTCGATTTTGACGTTGCAGCGCGATGCGATGTCGACGGTTCTGCTTAGCGCCTGGGGCAGCTCCCCAAATACCTGGGCCATTTCGGCAGCTGACTTGAAATAGAACTGGTCAGTGGCGAACTTCATGCGATGAGTATCGCTCATCGTCTTGCCAGTCTGTATGCAGAGGAGGACTTCTTGCGCGTGGGCATCACCGTGGTGCAAATAGTGGCAGTCGTTCGTGGCAACAAGCGGGATGCCCGTCTCTTTGGAGAGCCGTACGAGTTCTCGATTTACGCCCTGCTCGATTTCAAGGCCTTGGTCCTGAATTTCCAGAAAGAAATTGCCTTTGCCGAAGACGTCCTGCAAACGGTACGCGTTTTCGCGGGCTTGGTCATATTTTTCATCCACGACCGCTTCCGTCACCGCGCCCCGCAAGCAGGCTGACAAAGCGATCAGGCCCTTGTTGTGCTTTGCGAGCAGGTCGTAGTCGATCCTTGGCCTGTAATAGAAGCCCTCAAGAAATCCCGAGGACACCAGCTTGATCAGGTTGTGATAACCCTCGAGCGATTCGCAGAGAAGCACCAAGTGATTGCTACCGCGCATGCCCGGTTCGGCTTCGCCGAGGTCAGATGCGTTCGCTCCGTTTGTCTTTTCACCGCGGTCGTGTCGGCTGCCTTTCGCGACGTAGACTTCGCAGCCAATGATGGGCTTGACGTCGCGCTTGCTGGCTTCATTGAAAAAATTGGCGGCGGCAAAAAGATTGCCGTGGTCCGTCACGGCCACTGCCGGCATTTTCTGCCGAGACGCTTCCTCGAGCAGTTCGGACGTTTCGCAAGCACCGTCCAGCAAACTGAAATCCGTGTGAACGTGTAAATGAACAAACTGCGGCTGGCCCATGGATCTCGATTCTAGAACTCTCGCGCGAGAATTGCGAATCGCATTTTCACGATTTTCACAGGCGAGGTCATTCCTGCCGTTGGTTTATTTCCGGCCGCTGCTCTTCTTGCTTGCTGCAGCGTGCTTCGCCTGCTCTTTGGCAGCCTTATGTTTTGCGGCTTGCTTCAACATCACCGGATGGTTCTTGTGCGATTGCGCAGGAACAGCTTTGGCAGGAGCGCCTTTTACGGCTGCACCTTTTTCTGGCGTGGCCGGGCCTCCGGATGGCGCGGCCTGCTTCTCGCCGCTTTTAGGCGGCTTCTTTTCCTTTTCCTTCTTTTTCGGCTGCTCCTTGATGCCGGACAATTTACGCAGGATCTTCACGCGCTCTTCGGGCGTCTTGCCGCGACCGGTCAATTGCATTCCGAAAACTTGGTCCACGATGGCATCGAACTTCGCACCGCGCGCAAAGCCCAAAGCTTCCAGTTCGTTTGCAACCATCGGCAATGCCGCGCGGATTGGACGCCATCTGTGGAGATAGGCGCGGATCTTCGAGAGCGCCGCTGAATTGGTCGACTCCGCAAGCAGGTACGCCAAGCGCTCCACAGGAAGCTTTTCCAGAAACTTGTAAGCATCCGCTGGCGCATTTAGCTTGCGTCCGATCAATTCCTTTTGGTCCGCAAGCACCTCCTGCTCGAAGTTCAATATGGCGTCCGCTTCGGCTGAACGGAAGCCCGCCTTGGAGAGGATGTTGCTCTGTTCTCTGTCCTTCAGCCGCCCGAGAATCGCCAGCATCATCGGCGTCGCAAGCTTTGGACGAACCCCGGCTGTGAACAAATCCTCTCGGACCTTCATCAAACTGGCGATGGCGTCGTAGTTCGGGTGCCGCTTCGCGAGCACCGGGCTGATGGCTTCGAGCAAGTCATGTTCCTCCCACTCTTTCAGAACCACCGCAGGGCGTTCTTCACGAGCCACGGCGCGCAATTCCGCTCCCGCGTCTTCCGGCGCGATGGTGTGGTGCAAATCGCGTTCGATGGCCAGATCAAACCATTCTTGCGTCCGAGCCTCGACCTTGAATCCCATGCGTGCGGCAAAGCGCAACACACGGAGCAGCCGCACAGGCTGATTCGTGAAGCTGTGGATAGTCAGCGCGCGCACCTCGGCGCGCTCAATGTCGGAAAGCCCGTTCGTCGGATCCAGCAGCAAACCGCGCGAAGCGGGATTCAGAGAAATGGCAATGGCGTTCAGCGAGAAGTCGCGGCGTCGCAAATCCTCCATAATGGTCGACCAACGAATTTCCGGCCGAGTTCCCGGCCGCACATAGTGGTCGTCGCGCGCCGCGGAAAGGCTGCCGTCGCAATCGCCAGCAAAGAGAACTTCGACCTGCCGCAGCTTTTCATCCTCGGAGAGGATCTTCGCGCCGCCTTTCTCCAGTTCACGGGCGATTTTCGAGGGATTTCCTTCGACCGTGAAATCGAGATCGCGCAGCGAAGCCCCCGTGACGAGGTCGCGTACCGTTCCGCCGGTCAAGTACACGTTGAATCCCATGGCGGCAGAAAGCTCCTGCACGCGCATCATGGCCGCTCGCTGCTCCGGAGACAGCCGGCTTTCCAGCAAAAACATATAATCTGGCATCGCACTCCTTCACGTTCTGGATGCCCGCGCTGACCGCCGCGGAGGCAACCGCAATCGGGTCCCAGGGCCTCCGCGCATCAAGCGCGCGGGTGATGCGCCTTGTAAATCTGTTTCAACCGCTCTTCCACCACATGCGTGTAGATTTGGGTCGTGGAAATGTCCGCGTGGCCAAGCATGAGCTGTACCGACCGCAAGTCGGCGCCCCGCTCCAGCAAGTGTGTCGCGAAACTGTGGCGGAGCATGTGCGGCGTAAGGGCGACGCGTAAACCCGCGCGACGTCCGTACGCTGAGAGAATCTTCCACACGCCTACCCTGCTGAGCGAGTTGCCGCTCCTGTTCACGAACAGCGACTGGCTCGACACACCTTTTCTCAAAAGTTTTGGCCGCGCGTCGCGAAGATACTTCTCGACAAGGCTCAATGCCTTGCGCCCGGCTGGAACAATGCGCTCTTTATCCCCTTTGCCGATGCAGCGAATGCAGCCGACCTTTGGGTCGAGGTCCATCACGCGCAGCCCGATCAACTCCGAGACGCGCAAGCCGGTGGAGTAGAGCACCTCCAGCATGGCGCGATCCCGCAGACCCAAAGCTGTCTTGGCATCCGGTTGGGCCAGCAAACTATCCACCTCTTCCAGCTTGAGGTAGCCCGGCAGAGTGCGCCGAATCTTTGGTGACTCCAGATTCTGTGATGGGTCAACTGCGATCAACTCTTGTACCTGTGCGAATCGGAAAAAATTCCGAATAGAGACCAACTGCCGCGCCACCGTCCGGCTCTCGAGTTTTTCCCGGTATAACCCCGCGAGAAAGTCCACGAGATCGTCCCGGCTCACACTTTCCACGGTTAGCTTGCGCTTCTGTACGAACACATTGAATTTCGCCAAATCGCGCTGGTAGGCGGCGACAGTATTGGAGGAAAGCCCTTTCTCCACCCTCACATGGGTCAGGAACAAGGCGATGGCAGGCGTCATTTCCATCAGCTATCCCCGAACCCGTCACCGGCACCGGCGCGGCGGCGCGTGGCAATGCCGTAGACTTCTTGAATTTCATGGCAGCGGAAAATCCAGGCGAGCGCCAGGTAAAGCGCTGTCGCTCCAACGATTAGCCCCGAAAAAACGAGAAGCTGAACGAGGAAGCGAGAGTGCATGGTGAATTCCGTATAGTGATTCCCAAACCAGCAAGCCACGCCCATGATGCTCGCGCACAGCGAAATCTTGCCAAAAGAGCGCAATATCTCCATTGTCCCCATCGCCCCGTAGCGCAGCCGAAAAATAATGAACAGCGCGAAGAAATCAAAAAAGCAGGCAATGGCAGTGGCCAAAGCGGGGCCGCCGTTCTGTACGCGTTTGAAGAAAAACTGCAGAAACACGATGTTCAAAACAATGTTGATGATCAGCGAGATGGAAGCGACGATGACGGGTGTCTTTGTATCCCCCGTAGAGTAGAACGCAGGCACAACCAGCTTCACGGTTGCCAGCGCCGGCAACCCAATCGCGTAATACAGCAACGCTCGTGCCGTCAATCGGGTGGATTCCGCGACGAACTGCCCGTGTTGGAAGAGCACACGGATAATCGGTTCGCGCAGGATCATCAATCCCAGTGCCGCTGGGATCGTTATGAAGGCCACGATGCGCACCGAGAAGGCTAAAGTCTTTTTTAGCGATTCGTAATCCTTCGCCGCAGCCTGGTGCGACATCATCGGCAGAATCGCCGTCGCCACGGCAATGGCGTATCCGCCCAGGACGAGTTCCATGACTCTATCCGCGACATACAGCGCCGCGAGGCTTCCTGCAGGCATAATACTGGCCGTAGCGAAACGCGTATCAATGAACAGATTGATTTGCCCAATGCCAATACCAAAGAGCCGTGGAATCATCAAGCGCGCCACGTTCTTGATCCCGGGATGGGAAAACGAAATTCCAAACTTGAATTTCATTCCCTTCTGCACAAGCAGCGGCACCTGCATCAGGAACTGCAAAACCCCGCCCACCAGGATTCCCACAACAATGGCCGTAGCCGCATCCTTGAAGTGACTCCGGACCACCGCAAATGTGAACAGAATCGTCGCCAAATTCAGAACCACCGGAGTTGCCGCCGGAAGTCCAAACAGGTGGAAACTATTCAAAATTCCCATCGCAAGAGCTGCCAGCGAAACAAAGAACAAATACGGGAATACGATTCGGTTTAACTCGATAGCCTGGACCCCAGCAACGTTATTCCCCGCGAAAAGATGCACCACCGAAGGGGAGAAAACCATGCCGAGGACGGTAATTACGGCTACGACCAGAGCCAGAGTCCAGAAGAGCTTGTTCGCGAAGTCCCAGACTTCTTCCTTGGACTTCTCGCTCATGTAGGTGGTAAACACCGGGATGAAGGACGCCGTCATGGACCCTTCGGCCACCAAACGACGAAAGAGGTTGGGTATGCGATAGGCTAGTACATAGGCGTCGGCCGCAGCAGAAGTTCCAAGGAGGAGGGTAATGCGCTGGTCGCGCACGTAGCCGAGGACTCGACTTACGATAGTAACCAGGGAGATGATCGAGGCCGATTTGAGGATATGCTTTTTATCGGTCAACGGCCGGCGCTCCGGGGCCTAACCCTAATGAAAACAATAAGTTGACAGGCAAAACGCGCTTAACATAACATACATCTTGATTATTCGCAAATTTCGGCCATCCCGGTCTTTTACGAACTGGTTTCTTTGAAAAACAGAGCCCCAGCCTCTACTCACAAGAAAGTCGTCATTGTCCTCGCCGACAAGAAGCCCATGCGCGGCTACTTGAACCCCACTCGGCTTGGCCAGGCTGATCCCATCGACCTGCTCACACCGGACGGCGAGCATCAGGAGATTCCCCTCGGCAGGGTGCGTTCGATTTATTTCGTTCGCGAGTTCTCGGATGACTTCGAGCCGGAGCGCAAAGCCTTCCTCAGCCGCCCGAAGCTGGATGGGTTGTGGGTGCGCCTGCGCTACACTGACGGAGATACTATCGAAGGAGTGGTCCCCAATGACCTGCTCTCCCTGCTCGACAACGGTATCCAGATCACTCCGCCCGATCTGAATTCCTCCACCGACCGCATTTTCATCCCCCGCTCTGCGTTGACTGAGCTGACCGTACTTGGCGTCGTAGGAATCGCTCGCCGCAAACCTGCCGCCGCTGCTGCCGCCGCAAGCCAGCCTCGTCTTTTTAACGATTAACTTCGCACGGCTGTACTTCCCTCTCTGCGCTGTGCGAGACTCGCACTCAGTATCCAGGAGCGATCGCTATGCCAATGAACCTCTCGGAAATTGCCCAGAGACTCGGTTGCCGTCTTGACGGAAACGGCGAGACTCTCATTCACGGCATTGCGGGGATGGAGCATGCCGAAGCAGGCCAGATTAGTTTTCTCGCCAATCGGCGCTACTTTCCTCTTCTGAAGACTACGCGCGCCTCCGCAGTACTCGTCGAGGATGGCATCAACATAGAACGCGATGCCACGCTACCTCGCCTGGCTGCGTTGCGCACTTCAAATCCCTATCTGGCATTCGCGCACGCCATCGAGCTTTTCTATCAAGCTCCCAAGTACAAGCCGGGATTTCATCCCACGGCGCTCATCGCCAAGTCCGCGAAGATTGGCGTTGGGGCGCACATCGGGCCCTATTGCGTCGTAGGAGAAGATGTACAGATCGGCCGCAACGCCGTCCTTCACAGCTTCGTTTCCATCTACCAGGGAGCCCGAATTGGCGATGATTTTTTTGCACACTCACACGCCGTGGTCCGCGAATTCTGCCAGATCGGAAACCGCGTCATTTTACAAAACGGAGCCATTATCGGCGGCGACGGCCTGGGCTTCGCCAAGCAGAAAGACGGGACTTGGTACAAGATGCAGCAGTCCGGCCCCGCGGTTCTTGAAGACGATGTCGAGGTGCAATCCAATGCTTGCGTTGATCGCGCCACCGTCGGCGAGACGCGCATCGGCCGCGGTACGAAGCTCGACGACCTCGTCATCGTTGGACATGCCTCGCGTGTGGGCGCTAACACCATGCTTTGCGGCCAGGTGGGCCTCGCTGGCTCAACCAAAGTGGGTGATGGCTGCATTCTGGCCGGCCAGGTTGGCACTGCGGGCCACCTGAGCATCGGCGACGGTTCGGTGATTACCGCCAAAAGCGGCATCCCAAGCGACGTTCCACCGCGCTCCATGTTTTCTGGCTATCCCGCGGTCGACAATCGCCAGTGGCTCAAAACAGTGGCAGCCCTCAATCGACTTCCAGAACTGCAAAAGCGCGTGCGCGAGTTGGAGGCCGAACTAGAAAAGCTCGGTGGCCACCCGCGCACACCACCCAATCGCTAGCTGTCATGCGGCACCTGGAAAGCCAAGAGGACGTTGCTCCGGCGGCAGCCCTGCCGCCATGGCGTCGTGTACGCGCTGATTCAAAGTATCGCGTTCCTCGAGCGTATACCTGGAAGCATCGATCGGCGCTAAAAACTCCACGAGAATCTCGCCAGGTTGAATCTTCAACGAGCGCTTTGCCATGACCCTGTGCGCGCCGGAGCACAACACCGGGACGATCGGAGCACCCGCTTTGATCGCCAATACAAACGCGCCTTTCTTGAATTCCTGCAATCGTCCATCAGGACTCCGTGTTCCTTCGGGATAGATGAGAAACGACTGTCCGTCGCGCATCGCCTCCGCCGCTTTATCGACGCTCGCGATCGCCGAGTCCCGATCTGCCCGGTTCACTGGAATAAAACGCGCCAGCGTAAACGCCTGCCCCACAATCGGCCATTTGAACAGAGATTCCTTTACCAAAACGGCGATGCGCCTCGGAATCGCCCCGACGACGGCTGGCGCATCCGCGGAACTCGTATGATTGGCAACAAATAGGCAGACTCCTGTGGGTATGCTCGCCTGGCCCTCCACACGCACGCTCACACCGACAATCCTCACAAAAAACATCAAGCCCTTAAGCCCAATCCAATACAACGGATCGATGTGCCGCGTGACAAGCGTATAAAGCAATAAAGGTGGCCCAAGTATCAGGATGAAGACGGAAAGGAAAACAGTGATGAAAATCAGACGCAGCATGCAGTAAGCAGAACTCTCTCCAATCCCCCCGCGCAGGTCAAGCCCAACCTAAATGGAAAATCCCAAAGCAGCGTCTCGCCGAAACCCCATCCATCTGCCGCATAACTCCTTTGGAATCCGCACTTCCAGAAACGCGCCCGTAAGCCCTCTGGAATGAACACTTCCAAAACACAGGACTTAAAACCCTTTAGAATGAACACTTACAGAAAAAGAGGGGGGCATCAACTTCGCGCGAACGAGCCCACAGCTCAGGTAGGCACGCCATGAGGCGCAACAAATATTCGACCCTG
>Ga0210403_10000784_pt1 | contig 31740 bp, 29 predicted proteins | sample IncBWC19MmetaG_FD_150863 | JGI IMG/M metagenome (GOLD analysis project Ga0210403, IMG submission 150863) | Forest soil microbial communities from Barre Woods Harvard Forest LTER site, Petersham, Massachusetts, United States - Inc-BW-C-19-M | ecosystem: Environmental > Terrestrial > Soil >...
GCGGGACACGCCCGGTTAGCCTGTGAAGTGAATGGCGAGGTAAGCCGTCAGCAGCAAGAACCCACCGAAATGGCCGCTAGGCGGCCATCGTAGGAATCCCCTTCCTTTAGGGAGGGGAGGATGTCAAGGTGATCCTTTCGAATGCCTGCGCCTGAGCGGCAACGGGCAAAGCGAGAAGAAGGAAACATACAACAGCCCGGAACAACAAGAACATCACCCTCCGCCTGGACAAGAAATCGGTGTTGTAGCGCAGGATTTGTCATGCTAGTACCGTGGCCGCGTGAATGAGTAGTTTAGTTTCAGCCGTGCGAGCTTTCTTGTGAACTTCCACTTGATTGTGATCTGCTCGCGGTTTACGCGGCGATTCCAGGCTTTGGCTGGCGGTGCAGGGTGGCGATATCGCCGATTCTGCGTTTTCCGAGGCACTGGCGGCTAAAGAGCCCGATCGTTTTGCGGTCAGGTGTGTCATCAGCGCGAATTCCTGGACGACCTCATCGATGGCGATCAGGTCATAGCGTTCCCAGCCAGCCACACGACGAAGTTGGAGTTGCTGCTTCGCCTCGACGGTCTCGTTGACCAGAACTGCGGCCGTTGCGCGATTGAGCGACGGCCTCCAGTTGTACTTTCTAATTCCTGCTGGCAGATAAAAGCCGCTTCAACTTGTGCGAAGGCCGTCACTCGCAGATGGAAACACGAATTCCACGAAAACCCCGATACCAAAGCAGCTTATGTCGCCGTGTTTTCAAGCATTTACGAATGGTATTCGGCTTGCAATAGATAAGCGACAGAACTAGAGGAAATATATGAAAGCTCTAGCCAAATTTGCGATGGGCGCCTATGGAGGGCTGGACTTCTAAAGCGCAATCAGGTTTCGTCGCCCAGGCCGCCCCCCGTACTCGCGCCTCAATGCAGATGCACGAACATGCTTTGAGGATCGACAGCAATAGTGCCGCAACAAGCAGCGAGAGCAGTGCGTCTTCGAAACCGAAGAGAAATGAAAACACCGAGCCTCAATCAATGTCCACCCAGGGCAGGACGGGGCAGGGTTCAATTGAAGATGTGTTCGACAAACAGAAGGTGCAAGTATATGGCGACGGCGGCAGTTGATCAGGTACGTAGTTTCAACCGTTTCTACACTCAATACGTGGGAGCATTGGGAGAAATTCTCAATAGCCCATTCTCTCTGGCTGAGGCGCGCGTCATCTATGAGCTGGCGCAACGACGCGATACCACGGCCACCGAGCTTTCAAAGGACTTAGCTCTCGACCCTGGGTATCTGAGCCGCATCCTGAGCGCGCTGAAAAAGCGCGGCCTCGTCTCCCGCGTGCGATCCAAAGCGGACGGCAGGCAAAGCCTGCTTCGCTTGACGCCCAAAGGCTGCCGTGACTTTCAACAACTCAATGCTCGATCCGAAGAGGAGGTCGAGAAGCTCCTCGCTCAGTTTTCGGAAGGCGACCGCCGCTCCCTGCTCGACTCCATGGGATCCATCCGTTCACTGCTGGGCGGCGGAGAGGAATCTGCCAAAACGTCCTATCTGTTGCGGGCGCCCCGCCCCGGCGACATGGGATGGGTCGTTGGCGCGCATGGAGCCTTCTACGCGAATGCCTTCGGCTGGGATAGCGAATTCGAGGCGCTTATTGCCGATCTAGTCGCGGAATATACGCGCAGCTCCGATTCGGAGCGGCAATGCTGCTGGATCGCAGAAAGGCACGGAGAACCAGTCGGTTCGGCGTTCGTCACACGCGAGTCCGACAGTCTGGCCAGACTCCGTCTCGTGATTGTTGATCCTCGCGCACGCGGGTTGGGCATTGGGGAGCACCTGGTCCGCGAATGCCTGCGCTTTGCTCGCTTGACCGGCTATCGACGGATCATCTTGTGGACCGTCAGTCACCTAGTTGCCGCCCGCGCAATCTATGCAAAACAGGGCTTCCAATTGCTGCACTCGGAAGCCGATACGCGTTTCGGCGCGGAGTTCGTCTCAGAGACATGGGAACTCGATCTGCAGGGCGAAACAGTCCCCCTGCTTCTGTAACGCCCCCCGCATCCGCATGCACCGTTCGTGTGAGAGCATGTCTGCCGAGTAGCTTTTTGAGATTATTGGGCGCATTTCTTTGGCGTTATGGAGGAATATGGAATTTCTAAGAAAAGACGATATTGCTTTGGCTTATGAAGATACCAACACAGCGCTTCCCCCTTTAGTCCTTGTGCATGGATGTGGGTTGGATCATGGCTCATTGACAAACCAAGCCGTATTCTTCAGTAGGTCGCATCGAGTCATTTCGGTGGATCTTCGCGGCCACGGCGAGAGCGACGCCGCGCATCAGGATTACACCATGGCTGCCTTCGCCGATGACCTTGCATGGCTCTGTACCGAACTTGCCCTAGTAAAACCTACTGTCGTCGGACATAGCATGGGGGGCAACGTCGCGTTGGAGCTGGCGGCTAAATATCCAGGACTTCTTTCTTCAATTGTGATGATCGATTCGGCCATGTTTCCACCACAAGCCCTGCTCGATACTCTGCCGTCTCAGTTTGCTGAGGCGCTGACTGGACCGCACTATCTTGATGCTTATCGACAGTCGCTCTCAGCAATGTGTCTACCAACGGATACGCAGTCCTCACAATTGATCGCAGCTTTACATGTTCCGAAACACGTTCTGGCCTCGGCCCTTCCGAATCACACAACAAACTATGATGCCACCGGAGCTGCTACTGCCTGCCATGTGCCAATCGCGTACATTTTCTCAATTATGCCCCTCCTCGATCTGGCCCGCTTTCAGAGCCTTACGCCCCAGCTTATCTCTGCTCGCACCTTAGGATCAGGCCACTTCTCTCCAGTCGAGATACCTGATCAAATCAATGCCATGATCGCCCAGTTTATCAAGGTTCAATGAAGTGAATGACTCGGAAAATCTATACGATAACTGGCTATTTTGTTAACCCCTCGCAACCAGCAATGTAGAGGCTGTCTTCAACTTTCCCGTCGTCCCAGTCGGGCAGTATGAACTGAACGTAGTCGCATCCGGTTTCACGCCGTATAAGCAGACGAGCAAGATCAAAATCGACGTCAACACGGCCCTCCGCTGCATTCGCCGCCTGTCCAACCCCATCGAGAAAGCCTGGGCCAAACTCAAGCAGCAACTCCGCGCCACAAAAGCCAGAACCGTCCAAGCACTCGATCAGGCAATCACCGATCTGCTCCCAACCATCCGCCCCCAAGATGCGACTGCTTGGTTCCGGCTCCCCTTCCACCCTCTACATCAATAACTAATCCGCTCTAAGTCGTCCAGTATTTGTTGATCTATGTGGAAGCGGTTCCCTTACTCACGCATCTCGTGCGGGATGATTCCAGTCGCCAACATTTTGACCACGCGCTCTCGCAGCCTTCCCTTCTGTTCTTCGGTAAAGGCGGGCACGGCGCAGAGACCGGGCGGCGTTTGATTTGAGTGTCTTTCCAAACCTGCGACTGAGCTTCGAAAAGCCGATGGATCAGGATGCCGACTCCGTTCCGAGGGGAGGAAGGCAAGTTTTACTCACTTCTGTGGGCAGCGCATCAGTTATGGAGCATTCATCGTCTGGCGGATTACGAGCAACAGGTGGTCGATCTGAACCTTGAAGTGGAGAAGATCGCCTCCAGCGATGCGGCATGCCTGCGGCTCAGGCATGTTCAACAGCTTGAAGGTGCAAGTCCTCTACCCAACCTGATGGAGATAAGGATTAGCAAAGACGCAAGGGCTACCCGACCTTTGCGATTATCGCGTTTACAGTTCGAGCAATCGTCTGCAATGCGTCGGTTTTCGCGATCTCTGCACCGAGAGTCCGAGCGCGTTCGGTGTAGCTCGGGGTATGAAGAATGGTACGCACGGCATCGCGGATCTGCTCCGGCATCGCCATTCCTGCTTTCTTCAGTGGGATGCCGGCACCACTCCAAGCCACACGAGCCGATACACGCGGTTTATCTTCGCTCTCTCCGTAGCAGACGATGGGAACGCCATAGCTAAGCGCCTGCTGTACACCGTTGTACCCGCCGTTTGTGACGAAGACGCTCGTCCTGGGGAGGATCTGTTCATAAGGAACGTAGGGCTGGACGATGGCATTCTCCGCCGACAGGATCTTTCCGTCCTTACTGCCTCCGGCGGTCACCACGACCTGTACCGGTTCGTCGGCGAGACCTAAGAGGGCCGGATTGACGAGCTGATCGAAGTCGAAGTTGGCCAGGGTTCCCTGGGACACCAGAACGACAGGCAGAGAGCGATCCAGTTGGTCCATCCACGCAGGCGTTTCTGTGTCCCCATCTCTATGGAGAATCGGACCGGTGTAGACGAGGTTCGTTGGCCGATCTTCCATCGGGTATTCGAAAGCTTCCGTGCCGAGTTGCAAGAAGACGTCGGGAAGGTGATAGAGGCTGTTCAGGGTGAATCCGCCGGAAATTGTCACTCCCAATCGGTCGAGGACGGCATCGACATATTCGTACCCAGGCGCACGCATGGACTCGAATGACTCATTATCCGCAATGTTGCGCGCCCGGCCTCCTGGAGCACCATCAGGGCCGGTAAAGATCGAAAATGCCGGATCGATCCACGATGGTGCAATAACCCCGCAAGCGATGACCGGCGGGCGCAACTCCCCGCTCAGCAGCAAAGGCAACTCACCAAAAAATAGAACATCGGTCATGACGAGGTCGATGTTCTTCATCGCAATAATTTGCTGAAGACCACGGTACTGATCGGCGATGCGATCCGCAAAGACGTGTTTTGCATAGACAATGGCCTGATCCACGGGGGAGGCCGCAGTCCGCAACTCGGGAATCAGTTCACCAAGGCGGTGATAGTCGTAATTGGCATTGCCGAGCAGTGGCAGGAACTGTAGGCCAGCGGCTTCCACCTGAGTGGAAAAATTATCGGATGTCTGAAAGAAAACCTGATGTCCATCCTTTACCAATTGTTGCGCCACCGGCAGCATGGGTTTTACATGCCCTGCCAACGGGGTAACTGCTACGAGAATCCTGCTCATGCAACTCCTATACGAATGTTGACCGGCACGCTTTTCCGGCGTGGCGTTCTGGAGGTGACGGTCATCACGGTGGCCTTCTGCTGCTGTTTCAGGTGCGGCAGCAGAGCGGCCGTCAATTGGAGCGGTGCGGTCAGGTTGGTGGCGATCGTGTCGTCGATGGTCGATGCGTTAGGAAAGTCAACGAGGTCTTCGGGCTTCATGATGCCGGCCATATTGCTCAGAACATTCAGCGCGGGGTACTTCCCGGTGATCTCTGCCGCAAAGCTCTGCAGCTTGGCTGAGTCATGGACGTCGAGGATCTCAAACGACATGCCAGGGTTTGCCGCGACAACGGTCTCAAGCACGTCCTTGCGCCTTCCTGCGATGATGACCGTGTTACCCAACTTGTGAAAGGCTTCAGCGAGGCCGCGGCCGATGCCCGAACCGCCACCCGTGATCAGGATCGTGTTGTTTCCGTTCGGGTTCAATGGTAGTACTCCATTTCTTAAGGATGAGACGCTTCCCCTTGGGAAGAAGACGCTTAACATTCTTAACTTAACAGGGTATGCATCTTTGCCGAAAAATGGGAGGAGCAGGTATCTTGGATCGGAGAGACTATTGCCACACAGGCCGAATACATTTGCGCAGACCTGTCGATCGACCCTTCACTTTTCCCTTGCAGTCAGACGGCGGACCATACATTCGGCAACTTCGCATTCTGATCCCGCCCCCAAGGCAGGCCATGGAAATGACAGAGTATGGAAAGCATGGAAAGCCATAAAGCCGGCTTTCCACCCTTCCCACACTCTTTGGAAATCCATTCAGGATTCCCACATTACCACGGCCTCGACGGCGGGTTAGGTGTTTAGGAGCAACGGCAAAGACCAGCCACAACCTCAATTCAAGCCCTCAACTCCGCAAGGGACTTGTAACGGATGTCCCCGGTCCAAAGTGTAACGGATGTTCCGGTACACTCAGCCTCTTCCATGTCTTTTTGCAAGGGGTAAGCGCAGGAATCCATGTACTGAGCCTTTTTCTCTTTAGGGCAGATCGCAGGTCTTCAGCCCTCCTGAGCATGCTCAGGAGGGCTGAAGACCTGCAAGGAGAAGTTACGAAAAAACGACGGCGACCGCCATGGGTTCCTCTCACTCAATTACTTATGCAACTGGATGTTGACCAGCTTGGTTGTGCCGGGCAGGTGATAGTCCTTCCGTTTCCACTTGCGTTCAACCTCGACGCCCATCTGTGCCGTAGGGTTGGCGTTATAGCGGAAATTGAGCGGCTTCAGCGGGTTGGAACCCTTGTCCTTGAGCAGCTGCATCTTCACAGCTGTCTCTTTATAGGCAGGGGTGTTGGTGGCATCGTCGGTATGCGAACCGGTCAGAACGTTGACCGGACCCTCCTGCGAGAATAACGGGATGTAGAGTTGGTGGCCTTTCACACGAGACGTGACCAGAGCCTTAATCTTGATCGATCCGTAGCGGCTGGTGATACGGACCCAGCGGCCAGACTCGACACCACGTTCCTGTGCGAGCTCCGGAGAGATTTCGATGTAGCGCTCAGGAGTCTCCTCACGAATGCCGTCGACGCGATAGGTCATATTGCCTTCGTGGAAGTGCTCGAGCTGGCGACCATTGTTCAGGAACAGATCAAACTCGGCATCCGGCTGCTCGAAGGGCTCAGTAAAGGTAACGGGATGGAACCTGGCCTTTTTGTCGGGGAAGTTGAAGCCCTGAAGGTACAGAACAGGCTGATCTGTGCCGTCCGCCGCGATGGGCCACTGCAGGGTGTTGTAGCCTTCGAGGCGCGAGTAGCTGGCGCCGGTATGCAGCGGGCTGAGGGTGGCCAGTTCGTCCATGATCTCGGAGGGGTGCTGGTAGTTCCAGTCGGCACCCATGCGGCGGGCGATCTCCTGGGTGATCTTCCAATCAGCGCGGGAGTCGCCGAGCTCGGGCAGAGCCTGATACATGCGCTGGATGCGGCGCTCCGTGCTGGTGAAAGTTCCGTCTTTTTCGAGGGCGGGAGCGGCGGGCAGCACGACATCGGCATAGCGGCAGGTTTCGCTGAAGAAGATATCCTGCACGACCATGAAGTCGAGCCGCTCGAAGGCACCGGCGACGTGGTTGGCGTTGGAGTCGGCGTGGATCATATCTTCGCCGGCGATGTACATGGCGCGTAGCTTGCCTTCGTAGGAGGCATCCACCATCTGGTGGTTATCCATACCGCGCTCTGCCGGCAGGGTAACGCCCCAGCTCTTCTCGAACTTGGCGCGGACGGCAGCGTCGTTGACCGGCTGGTAGCCGGGGTAGTAGTTCGGTGCAGCGCCCATATCGCCGGCACCCTGCACGTTGTTGTGGCCGCGGAGCGGGTAGGCACCGCCGCCCCGGTGCATGTAGTTGCCGGTGGTCAGCAGGAAGTTGGAGATGGCGGTCGACACGTCAGAACCGCGGATGTGCTGCGTAACGCCCATGGCCCAGCAGATGGCGATGGTTTCGGAGGCAGCGAGCTCCTGCGCGAGCTTCTCGAGGGTCTCAAGCGGAATATCGCAGACCTTGGCCGCGTATTGCATGGTGTAGGGCTCGAGGCTCTTCTTATACTCCTCGATGTGATTGACCCACTGCTCGAGGAAGTCGAGCTTGGCATAGCCGTGGTCGAACATGTACCGGCTCATGGCCGAGAGCCAGACGAGATCGGTTCCTGGGCGTGGACGGAAGTGGAGATCGGCACGGCTGGCCAGTTCGTTTTCGCGCGGATCGGCGACGATCAGCTTGGAACCGAAGAGCTTCTGGGCGCGCTTCATGCGCGCGGCCAGTACGGGGTGGGCCTCGGCGGAGTTCGCGCCGACGATGACGATCGCCTTGGAGGACGCAATGTCCTCGAAGGAGCCGGAGTCGCCGCCGTGACCAACGGTACGAAAAAGCCCGGTGGTGGCCGGCGATTGGCAGTAGCGGGAGCAGTTATCGATATTCTGGGTGCCGATGACCTGACGGCCGAACTTCTGCATCAGGAAGATCTCTTCGTTGGTGGTCTTCGAAGAGGCAATGACGGCGATGGAGTCAGGACCGTACTGGGCTTTGATCTGGGAGAGCCTGGAGGAGACCAGAGCAAGGGCCTCGTCCCAGTCGGCTTCGCGGAAGCCGTTGCCTTCGCGGATGAGGGGCTTCTGGAGGCGCTCTTTGTGGTTGACGAAGTCCCAGCCAAACTTGCCCTTGACGCAGGTGGACATCTCGTTGGCGTCGCCCTTGCCGGGAACGATCTTGAGGATCTTACGGTCCTTGGTCCAGACATCGTAGCTGCAGCCCACCGAGCAGTAGGTGCACACGGTCTTGGTCTTCTTGATGCGCGTTTCACGCATGTGCGCTTCGGTTTCGGAGACCTTCATGATCGCGCCGTAGCCCATTTCGGGCTCGATGGCCTTGACCACGTCGATCATCTTGTTGAGCGCATCCTTGCGCAGGCCGCTCATATAGCCGGCTTCGCCGAGCATGGACTTTTCCATGAGGGCGTTGCAGGGACAAACGGTGACGCACTGACCGCAGGAGACGCAACTGGAGCCGCCGATCTGCATGCCGCCATCCCATAGGACACGAGGCCGATCGAGTTCCCAGCCGATAGAGAGGGTCTCATTGACCTGAACGGTCTGGCAGGCCTGGACGCATTGGCCGCAGAGGATGCACTGGCTGGGATCATAGCGGTAGAAGGGATTCGACATATCCACTTCGTACGGCTTAGGGGTAAAGGGAGTCCCCTGGTGCTCGATCCCGAGGGCCATTGCCGTGTTGTGGACCCGGCAGTTCTCGTTGTTGTTGTCGCAGACCGTGCAGTAGAGCAGGTGGTTGCCGAGGATCGCGTCGAAGGCCTCAGCGCGCGCATCCTTGGAACGCTTGGATTCGGTGACAACCTTCATGCCGGCGCTGACCTTCGTGCCGCAGGAGCGGACCAGCTGGCCGTCGACTTCGACCATACAAGTGTCGCAGGTCTGGATGGGGCCCATCAGTGGGGAGTGGTAGCAGATGTGCGGAATCTCCTTTTCGCGAAGGACCGCTTCCACCAACAATTCGCCTTCGGTCGCGCGCAGCGATTTTCCATCGACGGAGATCTCAACCTCCCTGGGCAGCGCGGAAGGAGCCGGCCGGAACGCCGAGTACTTCTGCGCGGGAAACTGACTGGATCCCTGCTGACCAGGTATGGATTGGTGTTCAACTTCTCGAATGCTCATATGTTCCTCACTGATGGACCGGAGTGCCAGTCCCTACTGCTTGTACGGATCGGGCGGGCGGCGAACCGAAGCCGTGCGCGTCACCCAATGTTTTCTCGTCTCTGTCACTAACATCCCGCGAGGTCTCGAATTTTCCTGAGCCATTCACCGGGATTCTGATTCCCCGAAGATGCGGGTTGTTCCCTCTTACTGCAGGATCTTCGATCTTCGAAGTGGGAGGCGGTGCATAGATAACTCCTCTTCATCCGGACTTTCGGATGATTGTGCTTATTCTTAGGCTATGTCAGAACCGCATGCGATCGTGGTCCTGCAGCAAAGTCTCTAGCAAGTTATGACTACGAACAGCACGAAATTACATCACAGCGACTGATCTGAATCCCGATCCGGGCGTAGAGTTCTGTCCCCGAAATATACGCGGACATAGTTTTGCGAGTTTTGGAAGATGGAGTCTGCGGTGGCTACAGCTTCCCCGGATTCCCCGGAGCGCCCGCATCCGGCATCTCCGCCGGCAGCGTCTTCTTGCGCCGCTTCACCGGCGGAGCCGAGTTCGGCGGACGCTGCTTGTCCCGCCCACTCCTCTTGCCGGTGCTCTGCTCGATCACCGCCCGCATCCAGTAGTCGCCGCTCGCGTCGACCTCGATGCCGTGGGTCTCGCGCTCGAAGCCTGGGAAGCGCTTGCCGAACTCCTCCATCGCCAGGATCAGCTTGATCACCGGGCTCTCCGGTCCACCCAGCCGCTCGCCCGGCATACTCATCGGGATGCCCGGCGGATACGGCACCAGCATCACCGCTGCGATCCGGTCCGGCATCTCCGAAAACTTGATCTTCTCCGTCTCATTACGCAGCAACTTCTGATAGGTCTGCGCCGGCGTCAGCACCGGATCGAAGTCCTCATCGCAGGCCGCATTCACCAACCCCGAAAGGTTGAGCTGCTGCATGACCAGGTGCATCTCGTCCGACAATTCCTTCAACGTCACGTTGCGATAGCGGTGCGGATAGCGTAGCACCAGTTCCGGCAGCGCCTCCTCGAGCGATGCCTCCGAGTCGTACAGCCGCTTGAACTCGAACAGGTTCTCGAGCAGCGCGCCCCACTTGCCCTTCGACGTTCCCACCGAAAACAGCACCAGCACCGTGTAGTCGCCGGTTCGCGCAATCTCCACCCGGCGGCCGTCCAGGAACTCGGTCAGGATCGCCGCCGGAATTCCCCAATCGCTCATCACACCCTGCGCATTCACGCCCGGCGTCAGGATCGTCACCTTCGCCGGATCGAGCATGCAGTAGTTGTCACCGATGTCCTCGTCCTGATAGCCGTGCCAATCCTCGCCCAGCTTCAGCGTCCAGCAGCTCGAGCGATTCGCCAGCAGCCCATCCGGAGCCTCTTCCAGCAGATGCGTCTGTCCATCCAGAGGATCCAACACGTACTCCGGCTGATACAACCGGAAGAACCATCCCTGCTCGGCCGCGCGCAGCCGGTGCGCGATCGACGACATTGCCTTGCGGAAGCTGATCGCATCCTGCAGCATCTCGCTCATCAGCGTCGGTCCCGCGGGCTCGTCCATCATCGCCGCGGCCACATCCAGCGACGCAATCAACGGATAGAAAGGCGAGGTTGTACCGTGCATCATGAACGACTCGTTGAACTGGTCATACTCGAGCGGCGCCCGCGGACTCAGCTTAACATGCACCATCGACCCCATCGAGAACGCCGCCAGCATCTTGTGTGTCGACTGCACCGCAAAGATCGTCGGCCGATCCGGCATCTCGTCCGGCACGCCCATCTCGAACCGCCCCTGATAGATTGGGTGAAACTTTGCATTCGCGAACCACGCCTCGTCAAAGTGAACACGCGGCACCGACTTCGCCAACTCCTCCACAACGCGGTTCACGTCGTAACAGAGTCCGTCGTAGGTCGAATTGGTAACCACCGCGTACGTCGGCTGCTTTGAGGGAGCGCCCGCGCTGAACGGGCTCCTGTCGATCAGCGCCTGCACGTTCTCCGGACTGAAGCGCTTGATCGGCACCAGGCCGATCATCCCGTAGCCATTGCGCGTGGGCTTGAAGTACACCGGCCGCGCGCCGGTCACCGTCAGCGCCTGGCAGATCGATTTGTGACAGTTCGCGTCCACCAGCACAATGTCGTCCTGCGCGATCACACCATGTCCGACGATCTGGTTCGACGCCGACGAGCCGCTCAGTACATAGAAGGTCCAGTCCGCGCCGAAGATGCGTGCCGCATTGCGCTCGCTCTCCCCCGGAGGCCCCAGGTGATCCAGCCACGATCCCAACGGCGCCGTCGAAATTCCAAGGTCCGAACGCATAAGGTTCTCGCCAAAGAACTTATGGAACTCCATGCCCACCGGGTGCTTCAGGTACGCCACCCCGCCCATGTGCCCGGGCGCGTCCCAGGAGTACGCTCCCTGGTCGGTGTACTTCTTCAACTCGCGGAAGTACGGTGGCAGCAACTGCGCATGATACTGCTCCACCGCGAAGTCCACGCGGTTGGCGATAAACGCCGGTGTGTCGCCGAACAGGTGAATGTACTCATGCACCTGCTTGACCACCTCGAGCGGCAGTTGGCTCACAAGCGTTCGGTTGGCGATCAAGAAGATCGGAATCTTCTTGTTCCGCCGCCGCACCGCGCGCAGAATCTTCAGCGCGGCGCGCTCGTCGAACTGGTTGTCGCCTTCCAGGTCCCAATCCAGCAAAATCGCACTATGCGACGGATCTGACGTCACCAGCGAAAGCCCGTCCTCCGGCGTCGATGTCCGGACGACCTCATACCCTTCCTCCCCGATGGCATCCACCAGGCGCTCCATCGCGCGGTCGGATACCGAATCGGTTCCACCCGCCTCACTCGCAATCAACAAAACCCAACGGCCTTCGCTCATACACCTCTCACTAAAACGTTATCGCGATGAATAATCGCAGCCAGATAAACGCATGGCTCACTTGGCGGCCGCATAAACCTCTGCACTAGAGTGGAAATGATCCCAAACGGTCTGAGTGTGAGTAGGAGTTCATCCTCATTCTTTCTGCCATCCGGCTGCACTGACGGGTTAGTGACCGTAGCCTTACGCGCGCTGCGTGACCTTGCCGCGGAAGAGCCAGTAGACAATGCTGAAGTACATCAGCGTCATCAGGATGCGTGTGGGGGCTGGCGAGCGCGCGCAATGGTCAGGTCCTGTCACTCGCCTCACACCGAAGGCAGCAAGGCGCGCTTGCAAACTTACCTTCCGTCGGCGGAGACAGGCGCGCGAGGATGCTTGTTCCACCGCGAACCCGATCACCTAGTTTGATCTGGAGATCCGCGCCTGCTGGCAGCAAAAGGTCGCACCTTGATCCAAACTTGATCATGCCGACGAGTTCACCGCGTCCCAGCAACTGACCCCTTCGAGGATGGAAGACAATTCTGCGCGCCAGTAGTCCCGCGATCACCTTAAAGGTGATCAGTTGACCATCTTCCGTCTCCATCACCGCAACACATTGTTCGTTCTGTTCGGCGCTGGCTGAGTTCATCGCATTTAGGTATTTCCCAGGCTGATACCGAACCGATTTGAGCAGGCCTGAGACAGGAGAGCGATTGACGTGCACATCGAAGACGCTTAGGAAGATGCTGATCCGAATCCCCTTGCCGTCGAGCGTCGTGATATTCACTATCTCGGTGACCTTACCGTCAGCGGGGGAAACGACGAGGCCTGGCTCTTGCGGGATGACCCGTCTGGGGTTGCGAAAAAACCAGAGAAAGAAAGCGGCTGGGAGTAGTGGCAAAGCGGACCAAAGCCACGAATCTGTCACCCCACGTATGAGCGCCGAAGCCAATATCAGGGAGAAACCATAGTAGTAGCCGTCACGAACCATCGAACGCCTCTCTTGAATCGTAGTGGTGCACCGTTTGTGTGGCGTTGTTCTAGGGGGACGATTACCATCTCTGGAATGCGAGTAACACCGCTCTTTCCTTGCGAAATAGGAAGAGCGCGAGTAACGCGAACGCCGACTGAACGGCACCGAACACCGCCAAGGCCCCATTTATGCCGAGCGAGACACTCGCGCCGAATAGTATGCTCCCTACGCCGAACCCGGTGAAAAGAAGAAATACGTTCAAGCCCATCGCCTGGCCCGGCCGTTTTCCTCCCAGTTGGGTCACGATCCCCGCAAGCAGCGGCTGTGTCATGTCATATCCAAGAGACAACAGGGTCACCGCGAAAGCAGCGACTAAGATAGGAATATTCTGCGTCAGGGCTACAACCGACAGCGCTGCGATTGCCAGACCTGCCGGGATGAGCCAGCGACGTCCCCATCGATCGGCTAGACGTCCAATCATCGGCCCTAGAAGGAGTCCGGGCACTCCATATCCGAGCAGAGCAAGGCCTATGCCAATCCCACCGAGATGGTATCTCCGGACGAAATAGACCCCAAGCCAGGTATACACACCTGAATGAAAAAGGCTGTTCGCCAAAACAGCACCGTAGGTCCGGATGCCGCGCACATTATTGAGCAGAAGACGATATCCAGCCAACACATCTGTGACAGACATCGTAGATTGCTCCCCGCTGTCGAGAAGCGCTCCATACCTGGGGAGAACGATGAATATCGGCGTGACTGCAACAGCAACTCCAATAAAGAGGACCCTCCATCCAACGTAGGGCATGAGCATCACGCCGATGCTTGAACCGAAAGCCATGCCACCGGCCATAGCGCCGAAAAGCCAGCCTAAGGGACGTCCACGCCGGTCGGGCGGAAAGAGAGACCCAATCGATGCCAGGGCCATCGGAACAACGCCGCTCGCCCCCAAGCCTGTTAGAGTTCGCCAGAATAAGATTTGTGGAGCCGAGCGAGCAGAGGCGGTCAAAAGCGTGAGCGTCGTAAATGCGGCCAACGAAAGAAAAATGACGCGCCGTCTTCCGATCCGATCGGATAGCAATCCGTAGAACAGAGTGGATAAACCGTACGGCACCATATATACGGGCACCATGAGGCTCATGAACTGATCGGAGACCCTGAACTCCCGTGACATATCTGGAATCAAGGGTGCAATCATGAATCCCTGAAAGAAGATGAGAAAGCTTAGTACCGCGAGCAGTCGGATAAGCCTCTCTCGGTGGCGCTCGTCTTTTGCAAGTATGTTGGACATAGGGTAACCAGGACATCTGGGCATGGACGCAAGGTCTCCGCGAATAACTTCGCGCTGACGCTATCGTTGTTGCATACATCTATTCCAAGAGAGAAACATGCCTTATATAGATGTATCTCAGGCCGCGGTGTGGCGAAGACAGTATCTTGCTAAAGCAAGGCTATTGTTGCGAAAAGCCCACAAGGTTCCGAGTGGACATCGAGACCGAGGTGAGAGGCAGGACGCGAACGTTAATCCTTCATATTTTTAAACACCTCTGCCTCGTAGCTTGTATCGCCTCTCTTCTCCACCAGTCCCGCCATGGACATTATTTCCTTCGTATGTGCCAGTGGTAGGTCGCTTTCCACGGCGACCTAACGATTTCGCAAAGAAGGTAAAGTCTCAACGTTTGGCTTCGGGATTGGCGGCGGGAACAATTTCAGGCGGAAAAGGCTCGCCATCGGCCCACACAGCTCCGTCGTCGAAGTACTCCTTTTTCCAGATGGGCACGGTTTTCTTGAGGGTATCGATGAGCCAGTGGCAGGCGTCGAACGTGATGCCGCGATGTGCGGAGGTGACGGCGATGAGGACGCTCGTCTCGCCAATTTCGAGCTTGCCCAGGCGGTGCACGAGCGCGACCTGGCGAACCTTGAAGTTGGCGATGGCCTTGGCGGCGAGCTCCTGCATCTGCGTGAGCGCCATCTCTTCATAGGCGTGGTAATCGAGGTAGAGGGTTTTGCGGCCGCGGGTATTGTTGCGAACGTTGCCGTCGAAGATGGTGACGGCTCCGTCCTCTCCCTGCTTGAGCGCTGAGACGATCTTCGCGGCGTTGATGCTCTCGCGGGTCAGGAAGACCATGTTTTCCGGGGCTGCATGACCAACGTTCGACGAGCCTCCGCTCACCAGCGGCAGGAGCGCGACCTCATCGCCATCCTTCAAAGGATACTCGGCGGTGACATATTCGCGATTGATAGCAACAGCGAGTGATGACCAGAGATTGTCGTGTCGACAGAGAGACTCACGGCAGGTGCCGAGCAGGTCGGCCACGGTCGCTCCGGCGGGAAGGTTTAGGTGCCCAGTGGAGTGGGGGATTAGATCCTTGAGGATTCCAAACGCTAGAATTCGTACTTGCATATTTCGTCAGGATGTCTCTTCAGAACAGTGTCAATAACGCCGAGTGCTGTGGGGCTGTTAGGTTGCCCAACCCAGCCCTCAAGACTTTCCAACCTTGAAGCGATAGGCGAAGGATAGCGTCTGAGCGCAAGCGTTGGGTTCTCGTCTAAGCCGCTATAGCAATTTGCCTGCGAGCCAGGTACGGAACTCGCTGACCGGCAGACGCAACCCGACGAAAAACTCACCGAACAGGGCATAGACGGCACTCACCTGGTCGAATCGCATCTCGTAGATGAGTTTTTTGAAGACCAGAGGATCGTCGGCGAAGAGATCGACGCCCCACTCCCAGTCGTCGAAGCCGATGGACCCATTAATGACCTGGCGGACCGAACCGGCATATCGACGCCCGATCAGACCGTGTTCGTGCATCATGCGCTGCCGCTCGACCATGGGAAGGGTGTACCAGTTCACGGTCTCAGTGCGTTTGCGCTCCATGGGATAAAAACAGACGTATTTGGCGTCGGGTATCGCGGGATTGAGAGGCTGCGCCATGGCGGCGGCTTGACGATCCATGACCTCCCGCACCCCCGCATTCCACTCGGGTGTGCCCGCTTGCAAGCCCTTTTCCGCAAGGCTCGCATAGGTCTTGGCGGAGGACTCGTAGAGTCCAAGTTCGACCATCGAGAGGTAGGAATAGGATGGCGTCAGATAGTCACTGAAACGGGTTTGAGCGAGTTCGAGCTCGATCCGATTGAGGTCCTTGAAATCGTTGCGGAAGTGAATCAACAGGAGGTCTCCCTTGTGTCCCAGGAGAGAAAATAGGGCGGAGCAGGGGCGACCAAGTTGTTGCTCCCAACGCGCGAACAGCTCCAGGACCTCGGTTGCGATGTCGGACTGGGTGGTGGAATCGAGATTGCGCCACCCAGTCCAATCGAAGTGGAACATCTGATGCAGGACGCTCGAGCCCTCGAGCGTCAGTGGTACGGCGGGTAAGTCAGGCATGACATCTCCTCTGCGGTGCACTCTATGCCCCTCATCTGGCAAAGCGAGTTGGTGAATTCCAGTGACTACTTGCGACCCTTCCGCGTGTAGCGGGCGACCAGTTCTTCCACCCTGGAAGAGGGAAGCAAGGAGATGGCAAGAAAGATCAGAGTACCGACGATGATTACGAACGCGATCGGCGCTAAGATACTCCACACGACCAATGGATGCTTCAGATAGATTTCCATACGATAGATCCTTGTTAGTTGCTATACCCTTTAGCATCGTTCGCCTGACGCCCAATCCCTTAACGACCATCTACCTGCTGGTCGGGGGATACCGGAACGAGGTCTCTTTCCCCACCGGCCAGAGCGGTTTTCAACTGCACGAGAGTAGGTGTGATCAGCGGAATAAAGGCGGCCTCGCGCCAACGGCGCGCAAATCCTTGTCCTGTCATTGAAAGATAAGCAGCGCCTCCGGTAGCTTGAAGCTCCAGCGCCAAGGCCTCAGCTACGCTATCCGCGAAGTCAATTCGAAGAGCGAAGAGCTGAGCCGGGTCCCTCAGGAACCGTCCATTCGTCAATCCTTGGCACAACTCCCACTCCTGTTGCTTCAGCACATCAGAGAGGTTGTCGATTGGTTTCTGAAGTATCTGGCGTCCGGTTCCGGCCGCTTTGCGAGCCTCAGACAGAGCGCGCCACGCAAGGCCAATCGACATCCCGATCTGCAGGCCAAGGAATGCGGGACGCACTAACGGCAGCCACTGCTCCGCGTCCGGGTGGATGATGCTTTCCTCTGCGACTTTTGAATGGGAAAACGTAAGTGCGGCGGTGTTCGTGGAGCGGAGTGCTAGCAGATCGAGATCAGGAGAGCGGAAGACGCCTTCGTCCTCACTGGCCACAGACGCGATGAACGCACCCTTTCCATTGGGACGAGCAACTGCGACGGCTACGTTGAATCCCGTTAGGGGAAGGTTTGTGACCCATGCCAGATTGCCGTTGATCGTGTACCCCTCCCCGGCATGATGAGCGTGAATTCTAAGCTCCTCGAGTCCAGACAGAAACTTCATCGCGTTCGAGAGACCCGTCGCCCCCGCGAGGCGTCCCTCCAGTACCTCGGGTAGCATCTGCTGACGCAATCCCGCATTGGGACTCTGGAGCAGGTACTCGATATAGGTTCGGTGCCCCCAAAGAACTAGGCCAGCAGCGAGAGATCGTTCCGAGACCGCAGCAATGGCCGCAATAGCGTCAGTCACGTTGCCACCCATACCGCCGAGCTCTAGCGGAACTCCCACTTGAGCGAGTCCCGCTGCGGTGAGCCTAGGCAATAGGGTCGATGGATCGATGGTGCCCGTATCGAGTCCATCCGCCGCGCTGTCCAGCCAGTGAGCCAACTGGGGACTGAGAGTTGTGCTAACTTCGGCTGCGATAAAACGGCTCACGCTACCACGTCCCCCAGGCCGGACCAGCGATAAGGCTCCAATTCCGAGTTAAGGGGCGGTTGACCGAGGTTATTTGCAAAGTTGCAAAGTGTTGCCAGGCTCACTCCGAGAACGACCTCGAGCGCCGCCGCTTCATCGAAGCCGGCGCTACGGAAGTGTGTCAGGTCGGCATCATCCACGCGTCCACGCTCCCAGATGACAAGCTTGGTAAAAAGCGCAATGGCGTTCAGCTTAGGATCGGAGACTGGTTGGAGTGAACGCAGGGCTTCAACCGTCGCTTCATCAAGAGCAAACCTTTTAAGGGCAATGGCGGTGTGGCCCGCGACACAGAAGCCGCATCCGTGTATCGCCGCCGCCGTAATCTGAACTGCCTCACGCTGAGCTGGACTGAGAGAGCCTCTGACATTGATTGCGGAGACCGTAAGATAAGCCTCCAGAGCCACCGGCGCGTTGGCGAGGATGCACAACAGGTTGGGCAGATAACCATTCCTGTTTTCTACGGCGGTGAGCGACGCCTTAGCGTCGTCTGGAGCATCGGCGATCGTGCGAAGTTGTAAGCGGGACATCAATACCTCCACCCCCGTCTCATCCGGAGACGAGAGCCTTTACTCAAGGGTATGATGTCGACCGGTTTTATTGGCGATCGAAGGTGCCAGTTTTCCAGATATCGAATGGTTTGCAGCAAGTTATGACCATCAATAGCACAAAGAGAGAACTGGGCCGACCATCCTGATATGTATCTCCACCCATTGAGCATGTCACGGGAACCTTCGCGGGAAATTGAGTTATTGTGCGCAACGCATTACAGGGATGGAAGTCGATACACACAATCGATAAGGCGCTTGAGCTACGTGTTCTACTTCAGATGCAATTCACATGAAGCTCGAAACGACTAAGAGTGTATTTCTGATAGCTCCTCAAGAAGGTGGGCCAGTTCCTGCGGCATAGCCAGATGAGGGCAGTGGCCCGATGCGATCTCGACCGGCTGAACGCCCAAGAAATCAAAAGCGGCGTGATGCTGCCATTCTGGGCGAAGCGCTCGATCCTGGCTGCACACAATATAGGATCTACGACGATCCGGAAGCGGCTTTGCGGGATAAGAGGTGATGTAGATATCCTTGGCCGATTCTTGCATGCCGTTCCAATAAAGATCCATCGCATTTGCTCCGCAATCGTGAAACAGAAAACGTTCGAGAAACCAGCGGTGTGTGACTTTTGGTTCTTTCGATCGGCTCATCTCGCCATACCCCTCCGCCCACTCGCGGTGAAACGGCTCTTCATTCGCCAACAATTGATCAAAAAAGCTCAGCTTCGGACGAGGAGGTAAAGCAGACAGATAGATTTCACAGCGTGCCTTGATTGCATCTGCTACCAGGGGCAGAAACAGTCCCGCTATCGAATGCCCAACCAGCACCGATTCTGGTTGGATTGCCACATCTTTCAAGAAGTGATTGACGGCACTGTCGAAGCCAAGACTCCACGAAGTGTCGCTCCAATCGATGAGTGTGCTGCTGAAGCCCCGGCGCTCTAAATATCCACGGGTAGCATCCCAGGCGTTAGGGTGCGTCTCCGAACCAGCTATGAAGATGAAGTCACTCATGGCTACTCGCTGGAAGGCTTGCATATCGCTCGAGGATAGCGAGGTTCAACAGTTCGTTCAGTCGCTTGCCGTCGCTGAGTCTCCTGAATAGACCGGGCGCCATCCAGCGGGCATGTCCGTCCACGTTCGGCGCTCCCTTGTTGGCTTTAAAATCATTGATCGAGAGAGTCCGAGTTTCAAGTGAGATGCGCGTTACATCCGTCGAATTGGGAACTCCAGCGTGCGCATGTGCAGATGAGAAAGCAATCACTGACCCGGGTGGGATGACGACGGGAGTTCCCAGCGAGGGCGGGATGGGTTCAGACAGGTGCGGAATCGCTTCGACGGCATCGACTGAATTGCGCCCTTCCGAGTGGGAGCGGCGTAGGACCTCTTCCAGGTCAAAACTTCTACTCGTATTGGCGAGTGGCTTATTCCACAGCGACGGGTAGATCGCGAATGTCCGACCTTCGGTGAGTTCATAGACAGGCGCCCACCAATTGGTCTGCGCGTAAAGATTCGTGCCCCAGGTATCACGATGGAATGCAATGGTGGAGGTGGTTCTGGCACGAGAAGGAGCATTGGAGCTTTCCTCATGCGGTTGAAACCGTAAGTGTAGCCGGTCGCACGCAGTGAGGGACGGATCAAGGGAGGCAGCTTCAAAGACTTGCCGCCATAGTGCTTTCACCTCAGTAGATCGGCTAAACTCCCGCTCACAAGCGGCGAAACGTTCCGCTTGCTGTGGCGGGGAGAGGTGGCGATGGATCTCCGTCGGCTCGTAGGGAGAAAAGGCGCATGCGAGCATGTCTTGCGTGAATGTTACTAACAGCTGCATGGCGGGAATGTTGTCAAATCGAAGGATTTGTCCGGCGTAAATGCGATCGTGGAAATCTCCCATGAAAGCGGTCGAATCGATAGACGTGTACATATTGATCTGCCTTGATATGCTCGAAAGAGTTCCCGTGTGTTTTCATCGTGGGTAAAGAGCACTACGGTTTTGTCAGTTCCTTGGTGGAGAGATACCAGGTCTTCACGGCGAGTCCGGCCGTATCGTCGCTCGATCGTTTCGCGGCGTCACTCAGCGTCGACGGTGCAGGAACGAGGACTGCATCTCCCGGACGCCAATCTGCGGGGCACGAAACGTTATTCGCTTCGCTTGTCTGAAGTGCCTGAAACAAGCGGATGAGTTCATCCACATTCCGGCCAACCTGCATCGGGTAGTAGACGATAGCGCGGATCTTCCCTTCAGGGTCGATGGCAAAGACAGCCCGAACGGTTGCCGTATCCGTAACGGCTTCGTGGACCATTCCGTAGGCTTGTGCGATCTTCTGATCGAGATCAGCAATAACGGGAAACTTGATCTGAACATTCCCGACCCTCTCCAGATCGCGTGCCCAGGCAATGTGCGAAGGAGTGGAATCAACCGAAGTGCCGATCAACTGAACATTGAGCTTCTCGAAATCCTCGGCGCGTTGCGCAAATGCAATGAACTCAGTGGAACAGACCGGTGTGAAGTCCGCAGGATGGGAAAAGAGCATGATCCACCTGCCCTTCTCTAGGTAGTCGCTCAGCTTGATAAGCCCATGCGTACTACGGGCTTCAAAGTCCGGGGCTTGATCGAGAATCCTGGGGATGCGGCTTGCTGTCTCTACGCTCATCTGTATCTCCTTCTTAGGGCTGCCTTTAGTTAACAGCCCACGTCAGTTCTCTCCTTGTCATGGAAGAGCTATTCTTGCTAAAACCCTCCGCGATTCCATATTCAGTACACTGAATAGAGGCGCCTGGATTCAGGCGAGGAGGGACGAATGCGCCGCATCTCCGTCGTAACGAACAACGAGGTCGTGCCCCTCTTCTCGGGAAGGCCGACGCGGGATAGCCGCTTCTCCCCATGGAAGGGCCTCGTTGTCGAAACTCACAGCGTTGGGGCTATCGAGGTGCCGGAACATCAGCACCCCACTCTATGTCTGCACCTACAGACCAGCGACCAGGTGGAGATGCAATGGTTGTGCGACGGAAAAGAAGACCGGCGGACGATGAGAGCAGGTTCTCTGATTTTGCTCAAGCCAGGGGCGAAGGACACCCTGAAGCTGAGTCGACCATCTCGTCGAACCCTCGTTTCGATCGAAGAGCCATTGTTGAGCCGCGCTTCAAGGGAACTCGACATGCGGGGGGAGCTATCGTTCCAGAATCGATGGGTCTTTGAAGACAAGCAATTGCGCCTCTTGTTGATGGAGATCGAGCGTGAGATGGAAGATGACTGGGCCATGGGACCGCTCTATGGCGATCATCTTGGCATGTCCCTCTCATTAGCTCTCATCAAGAAGTACGGTCAGGTTGCTTTGCCTCGCGACCTCGCGCAGGGTGGGCTCCCCAGAGCTCGTCTCCTTCGCGTGCTCGACTATATCAATGACAACAGCCACCGGGATGTGCGCCTTTCAGACCTGGCCGAAGTGGCTGAGACCAGTAGGTTCCACTTTGCCCGGCTATTCCGCGAATGCATGGGAGTGCCGCCCCATCAATACCTGATGCAGCAGCGAATCGAGAAGGCGAAACTTCTCTTGCGAGCTCCCCGCCACAATGTGAATGAGGTTGCGTCCGCTACCGGATTTACGAATGCCAGCCATTTCGCTAAGACTTTCCGGCGGATCGTGGGGGTGAGCCCCACAGGCTGGAAAGCTGGCGCCTGAGTCTAATTCATTGGCTTTCTCGTTCTTGGATGATCGCAGCCTGCATGTGTTCAAAACGAGCCCTAGTGCCTTCAGTCAATTCAGTTTTACAAATGACCCACTTTATGCCGAATCGTTTCGCCTGCATTGTCGCTGATTGCGGTGCTGGGCCTGACCTTCACTGCTCCGAGTCCGGCCTCACGCGCTGCGCGAATGCCCACGAGGACGTGGTCGTAACTGCGAGGAACTCGGGTGATGCGGGCAAAGGTCTCGGGATCGACCGCATCCATGCTGGCTGTGACGCGGTTCAGGCCCGCAGCCTTGAGCGGTGCAGCGAGCCCCTCACGACGATGGCCGTTGGTGGTGAGGGCGATGTCGAGCGGCTTTGCCGCGGGATCCCCCGGAAGCAACTCGACTCCGTCGTCGGTATATGCAGTGCGCAGCTGCGCGAGCTCCTGGACCATATCGAGCAGGCCGGAGCGGAGGAGCGTCTCGCCACCGGCACACGCACCTTTTCGATGCCCAGGCGGGCGAAGACACGAATCATTCGCAGATAGTCTTCGATGGCAAGCTCGGTGAACTGAGCTCCTTCGTTGCCGGTGCGACAGTAGACGCACTTGTAGTTGCATCGATCGGTCACCGAGATGCCGAGATCGGTAATAGCGGGGCCATGGCTGTCGCGGAGCCGTCCTGCTGGCGAGAATGCTCTTCGAGCATTGCTGTGTCGATGGTCAATATCGAGGCTTCCAAATGCGTGCAAGTGCTCGTTAGTGTCCATAGCCTTCGGCGTGCTCCGATACCTTGCCGCGAAACAGCCAGTACACGATGGTGAAGTACATCAGTGCCAGCAGCATGCCGATCGTCCACCACACCATCCCGATGTGCAGTGTGCGCGGACTGGCGATGGCGCGGACCACGGTCAGGTCCTGCCCTGCACTTCCCGCCGATGGCAGAAGCGCAGGATACAGACCCGCCGCCGCGCCCAACAGCATCGCCGCCAGGTAGACGCACGAGCCCAGGAATCCTCGCAACGCCTTGCGCGCACGAATGGCCTTCCAGATCACTCCCAGACCGAGCACCACCAGCAGCGGCGCGAGGAAGTCCAGCGGATGAGTGCGGTAGTTCTCAAGCGAGTCCGGCCGCGCCAGCACCGTCGCCGGAAGGCTGATCGCCGTCACTGCCAGCACCACCGGCCACAGCTTGCGGGCCCACTCGAAGGCTCGCTGCTCGAGAGCGCCCTCGGTCTTCAGCGCCAGGTACAGCGATCCATGCAGCCACAGCGCAACCAGCGCCAGCACGCCGCCGATAACCGTGTACCAGTCGAGAATGCCCGGGTTCGGTCCCGTGCGCCAGTTGGTCCACAGCGGCAGGAAGAAGTAGTTGTCCGCGCCCAACGGCACGCCGCGCACCACATTGGCCAGCGCCGCGCCAAAGAACAGCGCCAGCAGCGCGCTCGCGAACGTGAACACGCCGTCGAAGAAGGTGCGCCACAGCGCGTCCTGCGAGTGACTGCGCAGCTCAATGCTGATGCCGCGGAGCATCAGCAGCCATAGCACGATCATCAGCGGCAGATAGAACCCGCTGAAGGCGGAGGCATACAGCAGCGGGAAGGCGAAGAACAGCGTTCCACCCGCCGCCAGCAGCCACACCTCGTTGCCGTCCCATACCGGGCCGATCGCGCGCAGCGTCAGCCGCCGCTCCTGCTCGGTCTCGGCCACGAACAGATACACAATGCCCACGCCTAGATCGAAGCCATCCAGGACGACGTATACCGCGAGCATTGAAGCTACGATCCAGAACCACAGTGCTCCCATCGCTCTCTCCTCTGTCCTATACCGCCGTCAGGCTCTGTCCGCTGTGCTCACTGGGCTGCGTCTGCGGTCCCTCGTGGATGATGTGGTACACCAGCACCACGAACAGGATCGACAGCATCGAGTACATTCCCAGGAAGCCGAGCAGCGTGAACAGGCTGGTGCCCGCGCCGATGTGCGGTGAGGATCCCGCCGAGGTGCGGATCAGGCCATACACGATCCACGGCTGACGACCGATCTCCGCGCACATCCACCCTGCCGTGGTGGCGATGTAGGGCAGAGGAAAGCTCAGCAGAATCGCCCATAGCATCCAGCGCGACTCATAGAGCTTGCCGCGCCACAGCAGTAGTCCGGCGAGCCCCATCAGAGCGACCATGTAGGTGCCTAGCCCCGCCATGATGTGGTAGCTGTAGAACAGCAGCGGCAGCGTCGTCGGCCACTGGTCGCGCGGCGTCTGGTCCAGCCCCTGCACCTCGGCCGCCGTGGTGCCGTAGATCAGGAAGCTTAGCACCTTGTTGACGGCCAGCGGATTGTCGACCCGCTCATGCTCGAAGTCCGGCTGCCCCATCACCACCAGCGGAGCTCCCTTCTCGGAGTGGAACAGACCCTCCATGCCCGCGATCGCCGCGGGCTGATGCTTCGCCAGGTACTTGCCGTGCAGGTCGCCGGTGGGGAAGATCTGCGCCGCCGACGAGAGCAGTGCCGCGGTCACGCCGATCTTCAGGAAGGTGCGGCCGTAGTTGCCCGCGCGCCGCTGCAGCACATACAGCGCTCCCACCGCCGACATCACGAAGGAGCCCGTGACCACGGCGGCCGACTCGTTGTGCACGTACTCCAGCCACGCCCACGGATTCAGCATCAGCGGCCAGAAGCTGCTGACCTCAAACACCCCGTTCGGCAGCTGATGATACGCCACCGGGTGCTGCATCCAGGCGTTGGCGACGATGATGAAGAAGCCCGAGAGCCAGGAGCCGCAAAAGACCAGGAAGGCCGATGCCCAGTGCGCCTTGGGAGACAGCCGCTTCTCGCCAAACAGGAACAGACCAAGGAACGCCGACTCGAGGAAGAAGGAGAAGATGCCTTCCATCGCGACCGGCATGCCGATCACACCGCCGCTGCGGCGCGAGAACTCCGACCAGTTGGTGCCGAACTGAAACTCCATCGGAAGGCCAGTCACCACGCCCAGCAGAAAGTTGACCGCGAAGATCCGCGCCCAGAAGCGCGCCGAACGATCGTAGTGTGCGTCGCCGGTACGCAGCGCCAGCGTCTTCAGCACCACGATGAGCAGCGCCAGTCCCATCGTGAGCTGCGGAAAGAGATAGTGATAGGTGATGGTGAACGCAAAATGAAGTCGGTTAAGTGTCAGCGCGTCCATTGCGTGCCCCGAATAAATTGCTGCTGATTATTGTTCATTGAATGTATTCCCGATTCAAGGAAGCATATATACCGCTGTGCCGGTTTGACGGCGCACCTGCGCGCGGGTAAAGAGTCACCGGCTCCCTCGGCATCTGTCGACTATTCATGCTTCTCCGGTTTCGACTTCTCGAGTGCCTCACCGCAGGCGGTCAGCAACCCCAGCCCAACCGCCATACTACGACGGGCCTCCTTCGAGGTCGCCTGCTTGCCGATAACCAGTAACGATGGAGGCTCCTTGCCCGCCTGCGCGAGTACCGCGCTGAGTTTGTCCGGATCAATCGAACTAAGCAGGTTGCTGAAGATCAACCCAATGCGGAGGGCCTTCACCATCTCTTGCGAACTGATGACGCCCACCATGTGATTGACTACCGTTTCGCCCGCGCTGAGTAGGCCGCTGAACAACTCCAGTATGCCCTTTTCGTGGAGCTGCTGCAGCAGCTCGTAGGCAGACAGGATCGCCTCCGCATGTTCGACAGGAGCAATCTCCACTCTGCGCATCAACTCGCCGCGCGAATCAACCGGACGAAACTCTCTGAAATTGACAGCTACTGCCATGGCGCTCCACGCCTTTCTCTCGCTGTGCTCTACAGCACCCTAATTTCCGCTATATCTTGTATAACGCGTGAAAACAAGAGCGGATGAGCATTTCTTGCGAACACTAGGCTACGATTGCTACCAAAAGAGCCAACCTCGTCGATTGCGGTCAGTTCATAGCGGTCCCAATGCGCCAGGACCCGGCGCAGCTGCAGTTGCTGCTTGGCCTCGACCAGTTCGTTGACCAGGGGAAATGCCAAACAAGCCCGTCGGGTGGGAGGGCATAAGCTTGCTCCCGCATGGCAGGAGCAACGCCCATATAGCTGTTGTCCAGTCCGTCGGCTATGATCGCCGCCGCGAAGAGTAGTAGCGTGAACACGCTCGAATCAAAACAAAGATTTCACCATATGCGGCGGAAAACACACTACGTGAGTGGCACAATCCTGTGGCAACCGCCTCGGGGCTTGCGTATGTATTGACCGCCGGTTTTCGAGTGCTGGTCAATACGGGAAGCTAGATCTTCGAGACACATTTTTTGAGCAATATCTGCCTATCTACCACAATAAACGACCTTCGTAGACTGACTATCTAAGATAAAACTTAGTAGTAGTAGCCATATTGGAGGTCCCAATGTATCCTGCCCCCGACGCTCATCAACGAATTGACGGCCACCTGCCTGCTGGGAGCATTCCTGCGCTCGTTACGCCAATGCAAGAGGACGGCAGCCTCGATTGGCAGTCCTATCGGGCGCTAATCGACTGGCACATCCATGCCGGCACTAACGGTATCGTCGTGATGGGATCAACCGGGGAATCCGCAACCGTATCGATCCAGGAACATGCTGACCTCATCGGCGCCGCTGTCGATCATGCCCAGGGGAGACTTCCGATCATTGCGGGGACCGGTGCGAATTCCACAGCCAAAGCGATCGAGTTAACCCGGTACGCGCAGGCGGCTGGCGCAGTGGCGGCTCTCTCGGTCGTTCCCTATTACAACAAGCCCAACCAGGAAGGAATATTTGTCCACTACAAGGCCATTGCTGAAGCTGTCGATATTCCGCTCATCCTCTACAACGTTCCTGGGCGGACGGTAGCTGATCTATCGAACGAGACGGTATTGCGTCTCTCCGAAATTCCCAACATCGTTGGGCTCAAGGATGCAACCGGAGACATTGGCCGCGGCATCATGCTCATGCGAAGTCTGCCGGATGCCTTCGCAGTCTATAGCGGCGATGATCCGACAGCCGCCGCCCTGATGCTACACGGCGCCCGCGGCAATATTTCTGTTACGGCCAATGTGATCCCAGCGATCATGAGCCGACTCTGCACTGCCGCCAGGGAGGGCGATATCGCAGCTGTTCGTGCGATTAGCCGCCAGATCGCGCCCCTCCACGAAGCTATGTTCGTTGATGCGAACCCCATTCCGGTCAAATGGGCTCTCGCGCAACTGGGAAAAATATCAGCCTTCTACCGCCTACCCCTGACTCCGCTCAGCGTAGCAAGGCATGCGCAGGTCGCGGATGCGCTTCGGCTGGCTCTCGGTTGACCCGATAGCTCGACGCCGGAGTGTTGGAGACGGAAATAAGGGTGGGCTCTCGCGACGACACCTCAGGCTGGTACTTGCTTACAACAATGAAAATCTCCATCGCGACCTTCGGCTACAGGAACTGTCTTCCCTCCATCCCAGCCGTTCCTGCGTTCGCGCGCTGGAGGCCAAGATATCCCGTCCAACGAACGGTACGAGCCAACCAAAATGAGCCGTCGCCTCTTCTGGCTACAGGGAAATCATAGATAACTCCTTTCCACCCGGCCAAATGGATAACTGTGTATGTACTCAAGCTATGTCATAACGGAACGCAATACTCGCCGTAAGCCTTGGATCCAAACGAGGCTGTGCGGTTTATAGCAATGTATGTCCATTAACAGCATGAATAGACATAGCGGCGAATGAGCTGAGGTGATGAAGTGTGTAGTCTAACTCAAGAACTGCATTGTGCTCGTGTGTTAGAAACCGACAATCAACAACATGACCGGCAATGCCGTAGTAGTAAAAGCAGCGCCAAAGAAGCGACGCATGACGCAAGGACTGCCGGCGCTAATTTGAAAGCGCAATCGAGTTGCGCGGCCGGGAGTGGGCCCATACGTGAGGCGGCGCGCGCGAACGGAGTGCATCCGGTTGGCGGAGCTTGATCGAGGTTCCATTGCCCGAGGTAAATACGATCTCGACGTACTGGGTCATTATGCGCGGCCGGATATCTTCAAGCTGACCGTGGATACGAGGATGAGAAGGGGTGTTGTTTTTGAGGACGGAGATATTGAGCTGCTCCCATAAACGGCTAGGTATGGGGCCGAAGATTCATTTTCAGTGACCATTTGAGATTTACCTGGTCCATGGTTCTGCCAGCACTCGAGCAAGGATAACCAGTTGTGAGCTCTTCTTTCCGCTTCTCGGCATTCCACCTACCCGTGATTTCTGGACGAGGCACCCGGATGCTTCTTTACTCAAAATGGGAGATTGGTATTATGTGTGTCCGCAATCGCTATTGTCTCGCCACATTCCTCATCGGTGCGCTGCTTCTTTTCCCAACCGGATGTAAGAGGCAGGCCGACGGTTCGACTGCAGTGTCTGCTCGATCATCTGATTCCAGCGTCGAGCGACACCATCTCCGGGGCATGGTTGTGAGCAAGAGTATGCAGACCAATGAGCTGACGATTCAACATGGCGTAATTCCCGGCTTCATGCCAGCAATGACTATGGTCTACAAGGCCAAGGACGCGGCAGTTGTTCAAGAAGTTCAGCCGGGCGATCAAATCACCGCTGATGTGCTGGTGCCTTCGAGTAACGATAGCTATCTGCTCTCCAATGTCGCCATTACGAGCAAAGCGAGGCGCGGTCTGCCTCCCGCCTTGCTTCCCGCACATCAGCTTCTTGTTGGAGAACAGGTTCCCGATCTGCCGCTGGTAAACCAGGATGGCAAGACCATTCATCTTGAGAATTATCGCGGCAAAGCTGTTTTGATCACCTTCATCTACACGCGTTGTCCAATGCCGACTGCTTGCCCTTTGATCACAAGCCATTTCGCAAGAGTAAATGAGCGGTTAGCGAAAGACCCAAAGGCATATGCTGGCAGTCACCTCATCAGCATTAGTCTCGACCCGAACTACGACAAGCCTCCGGTGCTCCGTCAATATGGACTCGCCTATCTTGATGATAACGCGGCGGCCTTCTCGCATTGGGAATTTGCGGACACAACACCAGCCGACCTGAAGAAACTGGCCGAGGCGTTTGGGCTGGAATATACCGAGGAGGATAACCAGATTACGCACTCCATGCGAACGACCCTAATCGGCCCGGATAATAAGGTCGCACAGGCGTGGGATGGGAGCGGATGGGACGCCGACGATGTGGTGAACGCTGTGACAGCTGCGGCCTACAAGGCAACGAGGTGAGGAAGCAATGCACAGAAGGAAACTCCTATGAATTGGAAGCCTCTTGCAGGACTATTGGCGGTAGCTTGTTATGGTGCGTTTCTCTTTTGCATAACGAGTTGCACAAAGCCTCTTCCCCAGAACGAGGAGATCGGCAAGGAACTTTACGACATTCATTGCAGCCAATGTCATGATGAAAATCAACTGGGATTGAAGAACGTTCCTCCAAAGCTGCATGGCATCTTTTCTCAAATAAATCTTCCAGACGGTGCTAATCCGGCGACAGATCAAGCGGTGCGACAGGTCATCATCGATGGCAAGCGTACCATGCCCGCATTCAATGGACGGTTGAGCGAGGATCAGGTCGCCGACTTGATCGCATATCTCCATAAGAAGTAAGTGGGCAAGACATGAAGCTTTCACGCAGTTATATGCAGGAGAACGTAATTGCAGTCGGGATCCTGCCATTCGTGATCAAGGCTCAAGGACAGGTAAGCCGTATCGCCGCCAATTGGAACAACCATGCTCATTCTGTATCTCTCGGGATTCAGATCCTTGCAAGAGAGCACACAATTGTTGAGCCATTCTGCTGGTGCGAGGTGAGTTCGCCGCCAGGGCATCTCCGGAGAAGTTGCGGCTTCGATCTACGATCGTTTATCCTGATACTGACATCAAGAGTTGAGCTGATTGCTCAACGCCAACCTGCCCCGAGCAAGGTGGCGTCCTCTCTGAGGGATGTGGCCGAACCGGCAATCATCGGGATCACGCCGCGCACCAGTTTCCGCTGTTGATGGATTGAGTAATGAAAGGCGTAATCTCCGATATGGCTGATCTTCCCCAACAATTTGCGAGTGATAACTATGCTGGCGTCTGTCCTGAAGCATGGGATGCGATGGCAGAGGCGAACAGCGGCTACCAGCCCGCCTATGGTGGCGACGCATGGACTGCTGAAGCCGCAGATGCCTTTCGTACATTGTTTCAGACCAACTGCGAAGTCTTCTTTGCCTTTAACGGAACCGCCGCAAATTCGTTGGCGCTTGCTGCACTTTGCCAGAGCTATCACAGCGTTATATGCTCCGATGCTGCGCATGTTGAGACGGATGAATGCGGCGCACCGGAGTTCTTCTCGAATGGCTCGAAGCTGCTCCTGTCGCCTTCCTCGGATGGAAAGCTGACCCCCGATGGGATTCGCGCGATTGCGACAAGGCGCAGCGATATCCACTTTCCCAAGCCGCGTGTAGTTACCGTTACCCAGCCGACAGAGACCGGTCTGGTTTATAGCGTCGACGAGATTCGCGAGATTGCATCGGTCTGTCGGGAACTCGGCTTGCGTCTCCACATGGATGGAGCACGGTTTGCAAATGCCTGCGCAAGCCTGGGCTGTAACCCTGCGGATATAACCTGGAAAGCAGGTGTGGATGTGCTCTGCTTTGGTGGAACCAAGAATGGAATGGCAGTCAGTGAAGCGGTCATTTTTTTTGATCCGGAGTTGGCGGAAGACTTTGATTACCGCTGCAAACAGGCGGGCCAGCTTGCTTCCAAAATGCGATTTCTCTCCGCGCCCTGGGCTCGCATGCTCAGCAATGGAGCATGGCTGCGGAATGCTGTGCATGCCAACGCATGTGCTCGTCAGCTGGCAGAACAGATTTCCGACATACCGCAGTTACCGTTGATGTTTGAGGTTGAAGCAAACGCCGTCTTCCTCAAACTGCCCAGCCCGGCTGTGAAAGCCCTGCATGAGAGGGGCTGGCACTTCTACACATTCATTGGTGGCAGTGCGCGTTTTATGTTCGCGTGGGATTCTTCTCCAGAGAGGGTCAATCAACTGGCGCGTGACTTACGGATCGTGGTTTCGGATCTTTCTGTCCTTGGGGGTCACCCAAAAGCGGCCACTTAGGGTCACTTCAAAACCGGCCACTTTGCGTGGGCCGAGACATTGACTCTGACGGGGGGCATTTAGCCTCCGTTGGCATGGGTCTTGAGCAGCGAAGCGGGATCAGTTGATCGCGCTGGGGCGTCTTGGCCGGCCTCTGCGGCGGATTGAGCAAGCGACGGGCGTGCGTCGTGAGACGGCGGGCGATTACCTGCGTTCTGCAGGGATCGTGGTGCGTTCTCCGGGGAGCTGGGGCCAGAAGTCTCTGGCAAAAGCGGCCACTTCGGTGACCACCGACTTTGAGGGTTCAAAAGCGGCCACTTTGGTGACTCCCGACTCCGGGGATCAAAAACCATCCAACGCTTCAAAACCGGCCTCTATAGAAGTGATCACCGACTCTGGGCTGGCCGTTACGCTGCCGGAGCAGGACGGCCAGCGCTCAGCGGGTTCCTGTGCAGCGTACCGCGAGCTGATCGCGCTGGAGCTGTCGCGGGGCCGCAACGCGATGGGCATCTGGCAGGACCTGGTCGATGGGCACGGGTTTACAGGCGGCTACCAGAGCGTCAAGCGGTTCGTG
>Ga0210403_10000785_pt1 | contig 31731 bp, 33 predicted proteins | sample IncBWC19MmetaG_FD_150863 | JGI IMG/M metagenome (GOLD analysis project Ga0210403, IMG submission 150863) | Forest soil microbial communities from Barre Woods Harvard Forest LTER site, Petersham, Massachusetts, United States - Inc-BW-C-19-M | ecosystem: Environmental > Terrestrial > Soil >...
GGCAGCGCGGAGAACACGCGCTCCGGATAGGCCGCCGTCCATTGCAGCACCTGCATGCCGCCCATCGAGCCACCGACCACGGAGAACAGCGTGTCGATGCCCAACCGATCAAGCAGCATCGCCTGCGCGCGCACCATGTCGGGAATGGTGATGATGGGAAAATCGAGTCCCCACGGCTTGCCGGCGGCTGGATTGATCGAAGCCGGTCCGGTCGAGCCCATGCAGGCGCCGATCACGTTCGAGCAGATGATGAAGTAGCTGTTGGTGTCGAGCGGCTTGCCCGGCCCCACCATGGTGTCCCACCAGCCGGATTTGCCGGTGACCGGGTGCTTGTTGAATACATGCTGGTCGCCGGTCAGCGCATGGCAGACCAGGATGGCGTTGCTGCGCTGCGCATTGAGCGTGCCGTAGGTCTGATAGGCGATCTGGAATGGCGACAGATCAATGCCGCAATCGAGCTTCAGGGGCTGATCCGCGCCGAAGCGCGCCAGCAGTGACGTCGGATGATCGGCCTCGTGCGAGCGCTCTTCCGCGATCGCCGCGCTTGGTATCGACTTTACGCTCACCATTTCGTTTTCGACGCGCTTTCGCGCCGTCGCCCCGAACCGGAACAGAATCAGGCCAATAAAAAACCCGGCCTGAACAAAGGTTCGGCCGGGATCAATCTGTCCCCGGCCTGTTTAGCGAGTTGTTTAACGTGGCTGCAAGCCGGCCGGCTCAAATGACCACGGGACGGTGCAAAACTAGTCCCTAAGCTGCTTTTCGTCAAGTCAAGCACAGGGTTAACGGGGCGGCTGCCCATCCCCGCCAGCGGCACCCTTGCGCCATCCGACGGCATGGGTGAGAAGGAGCCCATCAGCGCCGCCGGATCCCGTCAATGTCCAAGCCTCCCTCCCCGCCTTCGCTTGCCGAGCTGCGCAAGGAAATCGACGCGATCGATGAAGGCGTGCATCGCCTGTTGATGCAGCGTGGCGACATCATCGACCGCCTGATCCGGGTGAAGCAAACGCAGGAAGTAGGCTCCGCGTTCCGGCCCGCGCGCGAAGCCGACATGATGCGCCGCCTGGTCGAGCGGCATCGCGGCATCCTGCCGATCGACACCGTCGAGGGCATCTGGCGCGTCATCATCTCGACCTTCACCTATGTACAAGCGCCGTTCTCGGTGCATGCCGATGTCTCCGTCGGCGAAAGCGCGATGCGGGATTCGGCGCGGTTTCATTTCGGCTTTGTCGTGCCCTATGTCGCGCATTTCAGCGCGCAGGCCGCGGTCGATGCGGTGTCGAAATCGAAGGGCGATCTGGCGCTCGTCTCGGCGACGGCAAGCCGCACGCCGTGGTGGAACCAGCTCGAGGCCGATGGCGCGCCGAAGATCATCGCGCGGCTGCCGTTCCTCGAGCGCGCCGATCATCCGGCCGCCCTCCCCGTATTCGTGATCTCGCGGGTCGCCGACGACGCGATGGTCACCGAAGTGCAGATGTGGAGCGTACGCGTTTCCGGCTGGAATGCGGATACCGCCCGTGCACTGGCGCCGCTCGCCGAGATCGTAGCTGTCCCCGACACCGCCTTCGACGGCGCGGCGCTGCTGGTGTCGGTTGCAGGCACCGGCATCGAGAAGATCAAGCTGGCCCTGCTCCAGGCCGGAGCCTCGGTGCGCTCGACAGCCCTCGTCGGCAGCCATGCGACGCGCTATACGGTCCCCTCTAACGGGTCTGCCAAGCCTTAAGACCCGCCCTGTCCGGAGACGACAATGAACCGCCCCGTGCCGAATCCCGGCATTCTCGATATTGCGCCCTACACGCCCGGCAAGAGCCCGGTACCGGAGCCGGGCCGCAAGGTGTTCAAGCTCTCGGCCAACGAGACGCCGTTCGGGCCCTCGCCCAAGGCCAAGGAGGCCTACAAGCACGCCGTCGAGCATCTCGAGGATTATCCGGAAGGCACCTCGCGCGTCCTGCGCGAAGCGATCGGCCGCACCTTCGGGCTCGACCCCGACCGCATCATCTGCGGCGCCGGCTCGGACGAAATCCTCAATCTGCTCGCGCACGCCTATCTCCGCCACGGCGACGAGGCGATCTCGACCACGCACGGCTTCCTGGTCTACCCGATCGCGACCATGGCCAATGGCGCCAGGAACGTGATCGCGGCGGAAAAGGATTTTACCGCCGATGTCGATGCGATCCTGAACGCCGTGACGCCGCGCACCAAGCTGGTCTGGCTCGCCAACCCGAACAATCCGACCGGGACGTATCTGCCGTTCGACGAGGTGAAGCGGCTGCGCGCCGGCCTGCCGCCGCACATCGTGCTGGTGCTGGACGCCGCCTATTCCGACTATGTGTCCCGCAACGACTACGAGCTCGGCATCGAGCTGGTTGCGACCACGGACAACACGGTGGTGACCCACACCTTCTCGAAAATCCATGGCCTTGCCGCGCTCCGCGTCGGCTGGATGTTCGGCCCTGCGCACATCGTCGACACGGTGAACCGCATCCGCGGGCCCTTCAACGTGTCGACGCCGGCGATGCTCGCCGCGGCCGCGGCCATCGAAGACATCGCGCACCAGCAGATGTCGAAGGTGCACACCGAGAAGTGGCGCAACTGGCTGACGGAAGAAATTTCCAAACTCGGCCTCAAGGTGACGCCGAGCGTCGCGAATTTCGTGCTGATCCACTTCCCCGAGAAGGGCAAGACCACGGATGACGCCGATGCGTTCCTCACCAAACGCGGCCTCGTGCTGCGCGGCTTGAAGAACTACAAGCTGCCGCATGCGCTGCGCATGACCATCGGTACCGAGGAAGCCAATCGGCTCGTGGTCGAGGGCCTTCGCGAATTCATGGCGGGAAAGTGAACGCAGCTCCGCAGTTCAAACGCCTCGCGCTGATCGGCTTCGGCCTGATCGGCGGCTCGATCGCGCGCGCGGCGAAGGCGCAAGGCCTGGTCGGCGAGATCGTCACCACCGCGCGCTCGGAGAAGACGCGGGCGCGGGTGAAGGAGCTCGGCATTGTCGATGCCGTGGTCGCGCGCAATGTCGAGGCGGTGAAAGGCGCCGATCTCGTCATCCTCTGCATTCCCGTCGGCGCCTGCGGCGAGGTCGCGAAGGAAATCGGCGCTCACCTTGCAGCGGGCGCGATCGTCTCCGACGTCGGTTCGGTCAAGGGCGCCGTCGTGCGCGACATGGCGCCACATCTGCCCGCCAACATACACTTCGTGCCGGCGCATCCCGTCGCCGGCACCGAGCATTCCGGGCCCGACTCCGGCTTCGCCGAGCTCTTCATCAACCGCTGGTGCATTTTAACGCCTCCTGAAGGCACCGATCCCAACGCCACCGGGAAACTCCGCGCGTTCTGGGCCGCGCTCGGCGCCAAGGTCGAGATCATGACGCCGGATCACCATGATCTCGTGCTCGCGATCACCAGCCATTTGCCGCATCTGATCGCCTACACCATCGTCGGCACGGCGGACGAACTGGCGCAGGTGACGTCGTCGGAGGTGATCAAATTCTCCGCCGGCGGCTTTCGCGACTTCACCCGCATCGCGGCGTCCGATCCGACGATGTGGCGCGACGTGTTCCTCGCCAACAAGGAAGCCGTGCTGGAAATGCTCGGCACCTTCAACGAGGACCTCTCGAAACTCACCCGCGCCATCCGCCGCGGCGATGGCGAGGCGCTGTTCGAGCATTTCACCCGCACCCGCGCCATTCGCCGCGGCATTGTCGAGATCGGCCAGGACTCGGCTGCTCCCGACTTCGGCCGCCCGCATGCGCAGCTCGGCAGGAAGTAATCGTCACCGCATGGCCGGGGCGGCGATGTACTTCCGCCCGACCACACCCGCGCCGACCTGCATGGCGACGCCGAGTATCCACCACGAGCCGACCATGTATTCGAAGCCGCCCAGGACTTCATCGAATATGAAGCTGTAGACCGAGATCAGCGCGGCGATGGCGGCGAGAAACGTACCGGTCGCGCTGAGCAGCTCCACCGGGTCGACCCGCGGCCGCGCGCTCGTTGCCAGGCGCAGCCTCGGGATATCGATGCCCAGATAGAAGCCGACCAGGCCGAACAACACCATCGCCGCGATGAAGGGCACGGTATCGAACCACGCGGCGTTGACCCTGGTCAGCCCGGCGGCAACGAAGGTGCCGCACATGGCTCCCGCCATCGCCAGCCCCGCACGCCCTACGACATGCGCGACTTCGGTGATGAGGATGACGTCGTCCATCGAAGCTTTATCCTTCGTTGCCATTGCTGGCCTCCTTCAGTTGAACGGGTAGTAGCGGATCTGGCTCATGACGATGTTGTCGTCGGCCCGGGGCGCGCCGCCGATACCGTCGAAGGCAAAGCGCTGGTTGTAGGAATACTGCACGCCGGCTTTCAGCGTGCCGTATTTGCCCTGGTAGACCGTGTCGTAGAAGCCGGCGGTGAACTGCCGCACCTCACGCGTATTGCCGTTGCAGGTCGCGGCCGGCGAGTTCTCGATATTGCAGCCCGTGTTGTTGTAGAGCGGATTGCCGTAGCCGAATGGCACGGTGCCGACATCGGAAAATGCCGCCTTGGTCTTCTCGAGGCCGGCATAAGTGTAGAGATCGAGCGTCGGCAGCGTGTGCCAGATCAGGCCGACCGCCGCCGCCGTGATGGTGAGCGGCATGATGGTGCCGTCCTGCGCCAGCGTCGCGTCCGGGAACGGCGCAGCCGTAAAGCGGCCGAGCGCGCCCTGGGCGCCATAGACCTGCAGCTCCAGCGTTTTCGGGATCAGCTCCGCATTGATGTGGCCGCCGAAGCTGCCGCTGTCGTAGGTGTGGTTGGCGAAGTTGAAACGATCGAAGAACTGGCGGTAAAGGCCCCAGGCTTCGATGTGCAGGTGATACGGCCCAAGCCGCGGGTCCCACGCCGCCTTCACCGTCACGTCGGGCACCTGGTTCAGGCTGAGATTGTTGGCATTGTTGAAGAAGCTGCCGCCCGGGCCGGTCAGGTTGACGAGGAGATTTGGATTCAGCACGCCCTGCGGTCCCACCGCCGGCGTGCCGACGGTCGGCGTGTTGCCGCCGAAGAACGACGTCTGCGGATTCTCCACCGAGGCCGCGATCTTGAACTCCGGCCCGATCTCCTGCCAAACGCGGATGCCGGGCTGGCGCGCCGCAAGGAAGCCGGGGACCAACTCGAAATCGATCACGCCGGGCGCGTCGACACCGCGCGGATCGATACCGATCTTGCTCGGCGCATTGAGCGACCAGGACTGCCCGGCGAGCACATGGAAGCCGAGATCGCTGCGGTCGATCTCGACGCTGAGCTGGCGCATGCGCGGGTTGAAGGAGTTGGTCGCAACCGAATTGGCGGTTTGCGCCGCGCCCTCGAAATCGATTTCGCCGTAGCCCGCAAGATGCGTGTCGGAATCGACATTGCCCTCCGCCAGAATCGAGAAGCGGCTCTGACGCGCCGAGAAGCGTGATTCCGGCGTGTAGTAATTCCTCGCCTGCGGGAACGGGATGAAGTTGTAGACCGAGCCGGTGTCGGAAGCGAGGTTGCGCGTCCGGTAGATGTCGGTGAGATCGACCCAGCCGCCGAGGGTGAGCGTGACGCCCTTGTAGCAGACCTTGCCGTAAGGACAGGCATCGACCGGCGCGGCCTTGTAGGCCACTGGTGGAATCGCCCTCGCCTGCGCCTCGATCTGTTTTTCCTTGCGGCCCTGATCGTCGACGCGCTGCTCAAGCTGCTTCAGCTTGGCCTTGAGCGCACGGATTTCCGCCGCCGGATCGTCTTCCGCGTAAGCCTGGCCGGCCGATAGCAACAGGCTGCCGGCAACAATGCCCTTGAGTAATCGCATGTGAGCCTCCCTCCGGTGAGGAAGTCATTCCCCATGCACATCGCATCTCCCAAGATGTGTGCGTGCTTCCTCGTGAGATGAGAGACTTCGGTCCCGACGCCGATATTCGCGCTTCGGACATCACGTTTTCCTGCTGACGCAAGCGGGAATTTTTGCAGCGATCGACGCTCTCGCGCGCGCGAGCGGCGCATCCGAAATTGTGATCATCGTTCGGGAATAAAAAAATGGGTTCGGCCGGGACATGGCCGAACCCAGTCAGTTTGAGCATGCGCGGAGGTGTCGCTGCTCGGAGGTAACGCTCAGTAGTGCTTCATCGTGTGGCGGGTGTGATGCGGCCGCACCGACATCTGCGCCTGGGCCATCGAATCGGCGGGCCTGATCTGCGAGGCGAATGCACCGGCCGCGGGCGTCGGGGCGCGGGCATTGAGAACGTCGCCGTTCGGATGGTAGAACGCATAGGCGCCGGGCTCCTGGACCGCCTGCTGCGCCGAAACCGGCGCCGCGACGAAGGCCGCAAGCACGAGAGCCGAACCGATCAATTTGAAGCTGGTCATCGTCTTCTCCTGTCATCGGCGCGCAGCCAAACTGCGCGCTATTCATCGACATGAGAGACAGGTAGGCGCACTCATTCCCGCCGCGGAGAGGAGAAGCGATCACGCTTCGGCGATTAACCGCGACGCCTTGTCATGGATTGCATGATAAAAACTCAACCGGCTTCAATAAAGCGGCGGCGTCTGCGCGACTTTCAGCGGGCCAAGAAACACCGCGCCGTCGACGAAGCGCAGCGGGAACGAGCGCGCTTTCTTGCCTTCGAGCTCAGCTTCCTTGCCGAGCGCGTTGATGCCGGCGGCAACCCCGACATTGGCGTTCTTCTTCACGACCTTGCCGAGGCCGGGAATGGCGCGATCGAGCGCGCTGAAGAGATTGTTGACGTCCTGCGTCTTCACGCCGGGCGCCACGCGATCGAGCGTTGCCTGCGGCACGCCGTCTTCGAGCATCTTGTCGATGCCGAGCGCTGGTATCACCTTCTCGATTCCGACGACCGTCATCTGCAGCTCGCCATCGAGATGCCCGCTCGGGCTCAGGCCCAGCGAGCCGGCCGCAACCGCGATGAGATCGCCCTGCTGGAGGCGCGACTGCACGATCTCGACATGGCCGCCGGCGGCCTGCAATTCACGAAACCGCACCGGCCAGGGTTTTGGCGAAAGATCCTTCAGCCCACTCACCATCGCGCGCACGCCGACATCGAACGGCTCGGCGAGCAGCGGATGAAGGCCCTGAATGCTGCCCTGGTTGATCAGAAATTGGCTTTCGATCACGGGATGATCGGTCGACGCCCCTTCTGCGAGCCGGCCGTGCAGCTCGGCATGCTTGGCCTGCGCCACCGGCACCTGCACCGACTGATCGATGCGATCAATCTTGGGATCGTTGAACTCGACCGAGACCCGCTGCGGCGTGAAGGGCAGCCCGGCGATGCTGGCGTGTCCAAGGCTCCAGTTCACCGCATAGGTCTGCTGCGCACGGGGATCAACCAGCGTGGCCGGCGGCGTGAACTCCGCGATCACGAGCTTGGGATCATAGATCTGCGCCACCACCAGGATCTTGTCCAGTTTTGCGGTGAAGGGCTGCGCGGCGGGCTGGCCGGCCGCCTGCGACACCAGCGCGACGCTGGCGCCGTCGCAGCGCACTTCGAGGCGGAACGGGAAGCCTGCAACCGAGCGGTTGGCGCAATCATAGACGCGGCCCGATTTCGCCTCGCGCGTGCGCCAGGCGTCGGCCTGAACATCGACCTGCGACGCCGCATAAAACCAGAACGCGCTCCAGCCGACCGCTGCGATCAGGAGCAGGAGGGGGGCGATGAAAATCCGCCAGCGCGAGTGGCGGCGCGGCGCAACGGCAATCTCGGTCATTGGCGACCCTTTGATCAGCAATTTTGTCAATAAAGCGGTCGGCGCTCTCGCAATCAAGTTAACGCCTTTTCATGGAAGGCGATTTTCTGCTAGTCGGGCACCAAATGGCGGCAATTGTCCACCCCGAAGCAGAAAATTCCAAGGGCGACCTCTGGGTGTTCGGCTATGGCTCGCTGATGTGGCGGCCGGGCTTCGAATACCTGGAAAAGGTCCCGGCGCGCCTGATCGGCGAGCATCGCGCGCTCTGCGTCTACTCCTTTGTCCATCGCGGCACACCGGAAAAGCCGGGCCTCGTGCTTGGGCTCGACCGCGGCGGCGCCTGCCGCGGCGTCGCCTTCCGCATCGCGGAGAAGAACCGCGCGGAAACCGTCACCAATTTGCGCGCGCGCGAGCAGGTCACCTCGGTCTATCGCGAGGTGATGCGCTCGGTATGGCTCGAGGACGACGCGCGGCAACGCGTCAGCGCGCTGACGTACGTCGTCGACCGCGGCCATGTCCAATATGCCGGACGGCTGTCGATGGCCGAACAGCTTCGCCATGTGCTGCAGGGACACGGCCAGAGCGGCGTCAACCGCGACTACGTGCTGGCGACGGTCAAAGCCATCGAGGCCGAAGGCTTCCGCGACGCCCAACTGCATCAGCTCGCGCTGATGCTGCACGATGCGCATCCGCACCAGGTTGCGTCGCCTTCGGCGTGAGTGCTCTCTCCCCTGGAGGATAAGAAGCGTCACTCGCTCGTCTGCGGAATCCCGCCGAACAATTCCTTCTGCTCGGCCTGCGCGACGGCGACGATACGGCTGGTCGCCTCCTCGATCACGGTCTCGACCCGCTTCAAGAACTCGTCGCGCTTCAACCCCGGCGGGATCGGATCGAGGAATTCGACGACCAACGTGCCGGGATAGCGCATGAAGGTGCGGCGCGGCCAGAACAGGCCGGAATTGAGCGCGACCGGCAACACCGGCACGCCGCAATCGGCATAGATCAGGCCGATGCCGGCCTTGTAGTGCGGCGGCGCGCCGGGCGCGGTGCGGGTGCCTTCGGGGAAGATCACGAACTGCCGGCCGTGCCTGACCTCTTCCTCGGCGCGCCGCATCACCGCGAGCATCGCGCGGCCGCCCTTGCTGCGGTCGATCGCGACCATGTCGGTCTTGATGATGAAGAGCCCGAAGATCGGGATGAATTTCAGCTCGCGCTTGACCACGAAGAACGGCGCCTCGAAGAAGCGCAACAGCGAAATGGTCTCCCACATCGACTGATGCTTCGAGGCGACGATCAAGGGTCCCTTCGGAATCTTCTCGACGCCGCGGAATTCAACCTTGATGCCGCAGATCGCGCGCATCAGCAGGATGTTGCTCTTCGCCCACCAGCCTGCGACCTTGAGCATGGCCGAACGCGGCATCACGAAGGTCGGCAGCGCCACCAGCGACCAGAACAGGAAGACGACATAGAACAGGATATTGAAGATGAGCGAGCGCAGGAAAATCAAAGCCATCGACAACCCTGGTGTCCCGTTTCCGACATTTGTACCATTTGCGGCAAACCCTTTTACGAATGTCAGGGACACTGGCAAATACTAATTCCAGTGCGGATTTGACATTCGCTGCGACTTTGGCGCAACTAAGTAGCGGGTCCAACCCGAAAACCATCACCCATAATTGCGTGTTTCGGGCTGATTGCCGTGATTAAGCTACGTTTGACGGCGAGCGCATGAACGCGTGATCGCCCGGAAGTTCATTGCAAATCCGATGGAGCCTGCTTTGGAAATCGAGCACAGGTTCATACCCACCAACGGGATAAAGATGCATGTTGCCGTGGCAGGCCAGGGCCCGCTGGTGCTGCTGTGTCATGGATGGCCCGAATCCTGGTATTCGTGGCGGCATCAACTCAAGGCGCTGGCGGAAGCCGGCTACTGCGCGGTTGCGCCTGATATGCGCGGCTATGGCCAGACTGACAATCGGACTCGATCGACCAATACACCCTTCTGCATCTGACCGGCGATATGGTCGGTCTTGTCGATGCGCTCGGTTTCAAGGACGCCGTCATCGTAGGTCACGACTGGGGCGCCCCGGTCGCCTGGCATTCGGCGCTGTTTCGACCCGACAAGTTCAAGGCGGTCGCCGGCCTCAGCGTGCCATTTCGTCCACGCGGCGAGGCCGCGCCCACCACGCTGATGCCGCAGACCGACAAGGCCGTTTTCTACCAGCTGTACTTCCAAGAGCCCGGCGTCGCGGAAGCCGAATTCGAGCAAGACCCGAAGCGCCTGGTGAGCGCCATGCTGTTCGGCCTGAGCACGGACCCGGTCAGCGTTATGATGGTGCCGCGGGAGGGTGGCTGGCTGAGTACGATCAATCTGCCGGGAGGAAATCCTCCGTCCTGGATCAGCGAAGCCGATGTCGATTTCTATGCCAACGAACTCAAGCGCGCAGGTTTTCGCGGTGGCCTGAACTGGTATCGAAACGTCGATCGCAACTGGTCGTTGCTCGCACCATGGGCGGGGGCCAAAGTGAGCGTTCCGGCACTATACATTGCAGGCGACCGCGATCCCGTCGTCCGCTTTCCCGGAATGGACAAGTTGATACCAAACCTGCACCAGTTCGTTCCTCAGCTCCGAAAAACAATCATGCTCCCAGGTTGCGGGCATTGGACCCAGCAAGAGCGGCCCGATGAGGTCAATGCAGCGCTGATCGAGTTCCTGAGGGAAGTTCAGCGCTGATGTCGCGCCGATATCGGTATGTCAGTTGGCTTGCGCCGTCGTCGGTCGCCGGGGCAGCGAGCCCGAAGGCTGATCGGGGAATTCGATTCCGAGGTCGATGCCGAGATCGGCCAGTTTCGCCCGCACACCGGCAGCGATGTATTTCAGATATTCCGACAGCACCAGGCGGAAGGTTGCGCCGTTCGACCACCACGGCTCGTCGCGCCATTTTTCGCCGATCACCGCATAGGGAATCAGTGCGATGTCCGGCATCGCATGCGACAGCTCCAGAACAGCGCGCGGCATGTGGTAGTTCGAAGTCACCACGATCAGCGATTTGAAGCCGCGCTCGTGCGCCCAGCGCCGCGTCTCCGAGGCGTTGCTGCGGGTCGACACCGCCGAATGGTCGAGATCGACGCAACAGCGCATCAGCGCCTGGCTTTCCTGGACCGAGCGCGAGATGTCGCTTGCCGTCGAGGTCGGATGCACGCCTGATATCAGCAGCCGCTTGCCGTAGCCCGCGGCGAGCAGCTCCATCGCGTCCGAGACGCGCGAGGAGCCGCCGGTCAGCACCACGATGCCGTCGGCCTGCCGCTCGGGCCTCGCCTCGGTACTGCGCAGCTGTGCCAGGAAGGCGATGAAGCCGAAGATGATCGCCGCGACAAAGGCAAGGGGAATGGCGATGATCGCACGCAGGCGGCGGCGCGGCGCGCGCGCGAACGCGTTCGGCGACCTATCGTCGGACTGCAGCGTCATTCGCGCTCGAAAACCCCTCTCCTCATCCATCTTAGAAAGCTTTTCGGCCGAAGGGGAGTCTGCCTGGAGCTCCGGCCTCACTCGATGTCGTTCAGGGTCGCAAACAGCGTGCGGCGCGATGCCCAGGCGGTGATCGCCGCGATCATGACCGCCTGCACCGCGAGCACCAGATAGCCGGACGGCCGCAGCGAAAACGTGCCCAGCAGGGCGGCGAACTGGTCGCCGACCGGGGTCCCTGAGAACCAGCCGGCGATCGACTCGGAGAAGCCGAAGCCGAGCATCGCCGCCCCGCCGCCGATGACGCCGCCCTCGAGCCCGAGCAGGAGGAAATGGCGGAAGAAGCGATCGGCGATGAAGCGGTCGCCGGCGCCGACAAAATGCAGGACTTCGACGATCGGCCGGTTGGCCGCCATCGCACCGCGCGTGGCGAACGAGACCGAGATGATGGTCGCGATGATGACCAGCGCCAGGATGCCAAAGCCGAAGATCACGGTGGCGCCACTCATCGAGCGCATGCGCTCGATCCAGGCGCGGTGGTCATCGACGCTCGCGCTCGGCGCGACCAGGATGAGGGTTCGGCGCAGCCCGGTCAGATCAAGCGTGGTGCCGGGCGAAACCCGCGCCACGATGACGCGCGGCACGGGAAGATCATCCAGCGACAGCCCGCTGCCGAGCCAGGGCTCGAGCAGAGCCGAGGATTCCTCCTTCGTGAACGGCCGCGTGTCAACGATGCCGGGCTGGTTGCGCATGGCCTCCACGACGGAGGCGACATCGCGATCGAGATTGCGGCCTGACTGCGGACGCACCTGGATGGTGACTTCGCTGCCGATATCCGACTGCCATTCCGAGGCCGACGCGCTGATCAAGAGCACCGCGCCTGTTGTCACCGAGGCAAGGAAGGTCATGATCGCGACGACGGCGACCAGCGCGCGGCCGGCGATGGAGGCCCGCGGCACGATCGGCGACTGGATGCGGGCGCGCGCCGGCACCTGCGGGCGCTCGTGCCCGAGGTCCAGCAGCGGCATATGCTCGTCGGTCCTACTCATAGATGTGCAAGCGTCCCTGGTGCAGCACCAGCCGCCGCGCCTCATACTGGTCCATCAAGGTAATATCGTGGGTCGCGATTACCACCGCGGTCCCGGTCTTGTTCAACTCGATGAAGAGCCTGAGCAGCCGCCGGCCGAGGGTGGGATCGACATTGCCGGTCGGCTCGTCCGCGAGCAACAGTTGCGGCCGCGAAATCACCGCCCGCGCGATCGCCGCGCGCTGCTTCTCGCCGCCCGAGAGGACCGGCGGCAATGCGTCCATGCGCTCGCCCAGCCCGACCCATTTCAGCAGATCGATCACCTCCTTGCGGTAGCTCGACTCGTCACGGCCGATGACGCGGAACGGCAGCGCCACGTTCTCGTAAGTGGTCATGTGGTCGAGCAGGCGGAAATCCTGCAGCACGATACCGATCCGCTTGCGCAAGTCGGCGATCTCGTTCTTGCTGAGCAGCGAGATGTCGCGGCCGAACAGGTTGACCAGCCCGCGCGTCGGCCGCAGCGACAGGAACAGGAGTTTCAAGAGCGAGGTCTTGCCGGCGCCGGACGGCCCGGTGAGGAACTGGAAGGAATGGGCCGGGATCAGGAAACTGAGGTCGCGCAGAATCTCCGGCCCCAGACCGTATCGCAGTCCGACATTTTCGAACCGAACCAAGTTCAGCTCCGTTTGGGTCCGGCTGTCCCGGCACGCCCGAAAGGCTTAGCCGAACCCGGTTTAGCGTCCGTTATGGTTTCCGATTCGTTAACGGTCGCCTTGTAGCATCCACAGGTATCGAATCTGGCCTTCCGCGTCATGGTGGAGAGAGGCTCCATGCACATCGTTTGTCCCCATTGTACAACGTCTTACGCCATCAATCTGGCCACCCTCGGGGAGGCCGGCCGCAGCGTGCGCTGCGCCCGCTGCAAGGAAGTCTGGCTGGCCCGGCCGCAGGACGCGGTCGAACCCGCCGCCGCCGTGCCCGCCCTGGCCGAGGCTGGCCACGCCCGACAGGGGGATATCGCCTCGGAATGGGGCACGACCGCGGAGGACGAGGGGCAACCCCCGGTCGTGGAGAGCCCGTCGATCGCGGCCGACTGGTCCGAAGGCGATGCGTCGTCCGAACAGGACAAGGCCGACTGGATCGCGCTGGTCCGCGACGCCTCCGGGGACAACGAGGCCGAGCCCCGCGGCACCTGGTTCGGCAGCCTGCTCAAGACCAAACGGCCGGAGCGGGAGCGCTCGGGCGGCCGCTCGTTCGGCAGCCTGACCACGGCCTGCGCGGCCATGGCCGCCCTGGTCGTGGCGCTGATCGTCTGGCGCGCCGACGTGGTGCGGCTTTTGCCGCAAACCGCGAACTTCTACAAGATGGTCGGGCTCAGTGTGAATTTGCGCGGCGTCGCGTTCCGGGACGTCAAGGTCACGACCGAGACCGTGGAAGGCAAGCCGGTGCTGGTCATCGAGGGCGTGATCGTCGGCGAGGGCAAGAAGGCCGTCGACCTGCCGCGGCTGCGCTTCGCCGTGCGCGACGCGCAGGGCGCGGAAATCTACGCCTGGAACACCGTGCTGGAGCAGACCACGCTGAAACCGGGCGAATACGCCCCGTTCAAGTCGCGCCTCGCCTCGCCGCCCACTGAGGGCAAGAGCATCGATGTCCGCTTCTTCAACAAGCGCGATATCGCCGGCGGCAGTGTATGATGCGGCGCCCTATATTTTGGCGCATGATTCTTTTCGGAAAACCGCTCCACACTTTTCCGGATCATGCGCTAGAGTTTCGAGCCGATAGATGCCGCGCGTCCTGATCGCCGACGATGAAGAGTCCATGCGCGCGCTGGTGGCGCGCGCCATTGCCATGGATGGGCATGAGACCGTCACCGCGCAGGACGGCGCCGAGGCGCTGGAAATCCTGACCCGCGAAGGCGGCGCGTTCGACCTGCTGCTCACCGACATCCAGATGCCGGTCATGGACGGCATTGCGCTCGCGCTATCGGCGGCGCGCGACTTTCCGCGTCTGACGATTTTGTTGATGACCGGCTTTGCCGATCAGCGCGAGCGCGCCTCCAACCTCAGCGCCATCGCCCATGACGTGATTGCCAAACCGTTCTCGGTGGCGGACATCCGCACCGCGGTCGCCGACGCGCTGGCGTCAAGGAAGGGCTGAATCTTCTCACCTCTCCCCGCAGGCGGGGAGAAGTGAAGGAGGCAGCTCAATACTCCTTCAGGAGCCGCTCGATGTAGTCGAGCTCGATCTGCGGCCGGGACGGATCCGCGAGGCGCCGGCGCAGCTCTTCGAGGATGCGGCGGACCTTCTGGACGTCGATCTCACCCGGGATCATCTTCGACAGCTCGTCATAGTCGTGCGAGCGCAGCGGCCGTCCCAGCGGATCGGTGCCGTTGGGGCCGGCCTGCTGCCGGCCGGCGCGGTCGCCCGGGCCCTGGCCGTCGCCATCGCCCTGCTGCATCGCATCGGCCAGTTTCTGCGCGCCCTTGCGCAGCGCTTCGACGGCCTTGCCCTGCGCGTCCGTCGCGCCGTCGGCATTGCCTTCGCCAAGCTTGCTGCCGGCGTCGCCCATGGCATTGTCGGCGTCACCAAGACTGTCGCCGTCGTCGTCGCCCTGGTCAGCGCCCTGCTGGTCCTGGCCGCCTTTATCGCCTTTCTGGCCCTGCTGACCCATGCCGCGCTTGGCCAGCTCCTGCTGCAGTTTCTTCAAGCGGTCGCGCAGGCCCTGCTGGTCCTGCTGCAGGTCGCCCATGCCCTGGTCGCCATTCTGCTTGCCCCGCATGCGATCGCGCCGCGAATCCTGGCCCTGCTTGAAGGTCTTGTCGCGCAATTGCTGCTGCTTGCGGATCATGTCGTCGAGCTCGTTGAGCGCCTGCTCCATCTCGCTGTCGCCCTGGCCGGGCTGCGCCATCTGCAGGTTTTCGAGCATCTGCTGCAGCTGATCGAGCAATGCTTGCGCGGCTTCCTTGTCGCCCTGGCGCGACAGCCGCTCCATGCGGTCGATCATGTTGTTGAGGTCCTGCTGGCGCAGGACGCGGGTGTTCTGGTCTAGCGGCCGGGCGAGCTGCTGCGGATTGTTGCGGAACTGCTCGGCGAGCTGGCGCATGTAATTGTCGAGCGCCTGCCGCAGATCCTGGGTCAGCTTCTTGATCTCTTCATCGCTGGCGCCGCGCTCCAGCGCCTGCTTCAGTGCGTCCTGCGCCGCGCGCAGCGCCTTGTCGACGTCGGTGATGTTGCCGTCCTCGATGGTCACCGCGAGCGCCCACAGGCTCGCGACGACCTCGCGCAGCTCATCATCGGTGCGCGCTGCCTCGAGCTGGTGCGCGACGCTGTAGAGACCGAGATATTGCCCGGGCTCCGGCGTGAACATTTCCGGCGCGATCATCAGCGCGTCCAGCGCCGCGAAGACATCGGTGTTCCTGTTGGCATCGAGCGCGAGGACACGGCGCTGCTCGATCAACGCGCGAGCGAGCGGCTTGGTGGACAGCCGCTCCGGCAGGCGCATGTTGAAGGGCTCGCTCTTGCCCTCATTGCCGGCCTCGTCCCTGGCGGTCAGCGTCAGCGTGACATCGGCGCCGGCATAGGGGTCTTCGCTGAGATCCTTCACGGTCTGGCCGACGCCGTTGCGGGTGCGCGCGTTCGGCAGCACCAGCGCAAACTGCGGCGCGTTGAACAGCGGCCGGGTAGCCGGCGTGCCCTGCGCGCCGTCGGCCGGGCGGGAGGCGAATAGCGCGCGTGCTTCGGTGACGCCGTAATCGTCCTCGATCTTGTAGGACATCTGCAGCGAGCCGCGGGCCTGCCGCTCCGGATCCTTGGCCAGCGAAATCGTCGGCGGGCGGTCCGGCGTCGCGGTGAATCTCCACTGCGGCTGGCCGGAGGGCGCGCGCACATGCACGGTGCCATCGCCGGCGATGGTGAAATGCTTCTCGTTGGTGCCCTTGGGCGCCTGCTCGGTCGGCGCGGTCTCTGTGACGCCGCCGCCTGCAATCACATCGAGCGTGCCGCCGCTCGATCGCACGATCAGCTTCGAGCCCGCCGGGACCGGCAGCGGGCCGGACATCGGCAGCGCGGCGGCTTCCTTGTTGGCGGCGGAGAGGATGATCGGCGGCTTGCCGGTATAGGTCGGCGGATTCACCCAGGCATCGACGCGGATATTGGTTGGCGCCAGCACGCCGTTCCAGTCGAACGCCGCGGCAATCCGCAGCATGCGCTCGTCGCCGGCCGCAAACCAGGCGGCGACCAGCATCACGCCGACCAGGCCGCGCAGCGCCCAGGGATCGTAAAGCCGCAGCCGCGGCGACGGCAGTCCGGCGCGGATGCGTTTCAGCGAAGCCAGCGTGCGCTCGCGCTGCGCCTGCCACAGCGCCAGCGCGACCGGGTCCTGTGTCGAGAGCGTGTCGGTGAGCGTGGTCGCCGGACGGTGGGCGATGCCGGAGCCGTGGTCAAGCCGGCTTAGGCCCTGCTCGCGGCTCGGCCAGCGAAACCAGACCAGCGGCAGGCACGCCGCCAACGCCAGCAGCACGAAAAGTCCGAGCCCGATGGCGCGCGCAATGGATGGCAGCCCAAGCCAAAAGCCGGCCCAGGACACCACCAGGAACAATCCGATGATGGTGGCAAGCCGCGCCAGATGCGGCCATGCGCGTTCCCACGCGATCGCATATTTTGCCCGCTCCAGGGCCTGCGTCAGCTTGAGCCGGGCGAGCGCATCCGAAGTGCGCTCCAATGAATTCTTGGGCTCGGTCGGGTCAGGGGTCACGCCGTTCAATCAACTCTCCACGTTGCCGGCAAATCAACCCTAGCACAATGGCGGCAGCGAGGCACCCGTTAGGACACGGTATCCCACCCATTTCCCGCATAGCACGAAGACGTGACTAGGGCCCGCTAACCACCTAGATTTCGCCCGCCAATCCAAAGGGGAAACGTCATGGACCAGAAGATGCACGACAAGGGCCTGGCCGTCCGCAAGGCGGTGCTGGGCGAGGCCTATGTCAACAATGCGCTGAAGAACGTCGATGAGTTCAACAAGCCGTTCCAGGAGCTCTTGAACGAATATTGCTGGGGCTCGGTCTGGGGCCGCGACGAGTTGCCGCGCAAGACCCGCAGCATGCTCAACATCGCGATGATCTCGATCCTCAACCGCCCGCACGAGCTGCGCGCGCATCTGCGCGGCGCGCTCACCAACGGCGTCACCCGTGAGGAAATCCGCGAGATCCTGATGCAGGTCGCGATCTATGGCGGCATGCCCGCTGCGGTCGACAGTTTCCGGATCGCGCGCGAATTTTTCGCTGAAATCGACAAGGCGTGATTCTCATGGAAATCGGATTCATCGGCCTGGGGAAGATGGGCTTTCCCATGGCCCGCCGCCTGATCGAGGCGAAGCATCAACTCATCGTGTTCGATACGCGCAAAGAAGCCGTCGACCAGCTCGTCAAGCTGGGCGCGCAGGCGGCGTCCTCGCCGAAGGATGTTGGCGACCGCACCGAGACCGTGATGGCGAGCCTGCCGTCGCTGCAGGCGTCGCTCGATGTCGCGACCGGCAAGGACGGCGTGATCGAGGGCAGACGCGTCAAGCGTTTCGTCGATCTCTCGACCGTCGGCTCGCAGATGGCGGTGAAGATCCACGACATCCTCGCCAAACGCAATATCGTGCAGGTCGACAGCCCCGTCTCCGGCGGCGTCACCGGCGCCGAGAAGGGCACGCTGGCGGTGATGGTGTCGGGGCCACAAGCAGACTACGCGGCGATCAAGCAGGCCATCGAGGTCATCGGCAAGCCGTTCTTCATCGGCACCAAGCCGGGCTCCGGCCAGACCATGAAGCTCGCCAACAATTTCCTCTCGGCGACCGCGATGGTGGCGACGTCGGAAGCCGTGGTGATGGGCGTCAAGTCAGGGCTCGATCCGAAGGTGATGATCGATGTCATCAATGCGGGCTCCGGCATGAACACCGCGAGCCGTGACAAGTTTCCGCGCGCGGTGCTGCCGCGCAGTTTCGATTTCGGCTTTGCGACGGGATTGATGGTGAAGGACGTGCGGCTCGCCGTCGAGGAGATGCGCTCGCTCGGGCTCTCGATGGAAGTCGCCGAAGCCGTTGGGCGCTTGTGGGAGACCGTGATCAAGGATCAGGGCGCGGAGTCGGATTTCACGTCGGCGATCAAGTCGGTCGAGAAGGCCGCCGGCGTCGTGGTCGGCGGCGGCAGGGGCGGCGCGACGGGGAAGTAGCACTCGCGCCACAATCTCCTCTGTCGTCCCGGACAAGCGAGCGCAGCGAGCGCGATCCGGGATCCATAACCACAGGCGGGTGTAATCGCGAAGGCTGGAGCCCCAGCGCGTCACAACAACAACCGCCTGTGGTTATGGGTCCCCGCCTTCGCGAGGACGACACCTCTAGTGTCGAAACTTCACAACCACGGCGCCGGCCTGTCCATCGCGATCAGCGCGTCGACATCGATGCGCGGGCGGACCACGGCGTACTGATCGTCTTTCACCAGCACTTCCGGGATCAGTGGCCGGGTGTTGTAGGTGCCGGACTGCACCGCGCCATAGGCGCCGGCGGTCATGATCGCGATGAGATCGCCGGCCATGGGCTCGGGCAAGGCGCGGTCGAGCGCGAGATAATCGCCGGTCTCGCAGACGGGACCGACGACATCGGCGACCATGGTCTTCGCATCCCTCGCGGCCTGCCTGACCGGCAGGATGTCATGGTGCGCTTCATAAAGCGTCGGGCGGATCAGATCGTTCATCGCGGCATCGATGATCACGAAGTTCTTGGCCTCGCCCTGCTTCACATAGATCACCCTGGTGACGAGGATACCGGCATTGCCGACGATCATCCGCCCCGGCTCGAACATCAGCGTGCAGCCGAGATTATGCGTGACGCGCTTCACCATCGCGGCATAGGCGTCGGGCGCGGGCGGTGCCTCTCGGTCCCTGTAATAGGGAATGCCCAGGCCTCCGCCGAAATCGATATGCGCGATGTCGTGGCCGTCGGCGCGCAGCGTCTGCACGAATTCCGACAAAATCCGGAACGCGGTTTCCATCCGGGAGAGATCGGTGATCTGGCTGCCGATATGCATGTCGGTGCCGGTCACCTTGAGGCCCGGCAGCTTCGCGGCGCGGGCATAGACGGCGCGGGCGCGGCTCAAGGGAATGCCGAACTTGTTCTCGGACTTGCCGGTGGAAATCTTGGCATGCGTGCCGGCATCGACATCTGGGTTGACGCGCACCGAGACGCGCGCGGTGCGTCCCATCTCGACCGCAAGCCTGGACAGCAGCTCGAGCTCGGGCTCCGACTCGACATTGATGCAGAGGATGTCGGAGGCCAAGGCGGCGCGCAGCTCGGCCTCGGTCTTGCCGACACCGGAGAACAGGATCTTTTGCGGCGGAATGCCGGCCGCGAGCGCGCGCTTCAGCTCGCCGCCGGAAACCACGTCTGCACCGGCCCCCAGCCGGGCCAGCGTGCGCAGCACCGACTGGTTGGAATTGGCCTTCAAGGCGTAGCAGACCAGCACCTTCTCGCCGGCAAAGGCCTCGGTGAAGACGCGGTAGTGACGCTCCAGCGTCGCGGTCGAATAACAGTAAAAGGGCGTGCCGATGGCTTCCGCCAGCGCAGACAAATCGACCGCCTCGGCGTGCAGCACGCCGTTGCGATAATCAAAGTGATTCATGGCGGGCCCGAGGGTCTATCTGTGGTCGTCGCCGAGCAGCGGATCGAGCACGAACGATTTTCTGCTGCCCTTGGGAGCGGTCGGCGGCGCGTCGGTTCCGTAGTTCGGATTGAACACGCTCGGCTTGCTCGCGGCCTCGGCCTCGCTGTCGGGCGCCGCGTTAGCGGTTGGCGCGCCGCTGGCGCTGGGCGGCAGGTCGAGCGCCCCTTTGCGGCCGCAACCGGCGAGCGACAACGCGACCACGCTCAAGAGCACGACGGCCCATCCCGACGCCGGGCGAAAGTGAAGCTTCACGACGATATTCCCCAAATCGGGCCGCACCATACAAAGATTGCCCGGCCATGGCGAGAGCTGCGGTCCCATGAAATTGCAGCGAAATTCGAGCCATCAACCTCAATTTCGCTGTTTTTCGAGCCGCTTGGCCCAGGCTTTCGCCTGCGCCGCCACATTCTTCGGCGCAGTGCCGCCAAAGCTGGTGCGGCTTTTCACCGAAGCGTCCACGGAAAGCGCCTTCAGGGCATCGGCCGTGATCTTCGGCTCGATCTCCCGCATCGCATCAAGCGGCAGTTCATGCAGCGCCACGCCCTGTTTGGAGGCCAGCGCGACGATGCGGCCGGTGATGTGGTGGGCGTCGCGGAACGGCATTTTCAGCGTCCGCACCAGCCAGTCGGCGAGATCGGTCGCGGTGGCGTAGCCGTCGCCGGCGGCAAGCCTCATCCTCGCCTCGTCGGGCACGAGGTCTTCGACCATGCCGGTCATGGCGCGGACCGCGAGCGAGAGCGCGGCAAACGCCTCCATCGCGCCCTGCTTGTCCTCCTGCATGTCCTTTTGATAGGCGAGCGGCAGGCCCTTCATCACGATCAGCAGCGCCGTGAGCGCGCCGATCACGCGCCCGGTCTTGCCGCGCACCAGTTCCGCCGCATCGGGGTTGCGCTTCTGCGGCATGATGGACGAGCCGGTGGTGAACTTGTCGGACAGCCGCAGCAGGCCGACCAGCGGCGAGGTCCAGACCACGATTTCTTCCGCAAAGCGCGACAGATGTACGGCGCAGATCGAAGCCGCCGACAATGTTTCGAGCACGAAGTCGCGGTCGGAGACCGCATCGAGCGAATTGGCCATCGGACGGTCGAAGCCCAATGCCTTCGCGGTGGCGTTGCGGTCGATCGGAAACGACGTGCCGGCAAGGGCCGCTGCGCCCAACGGCGATTCGTTCAGCCGCTTGCGCGCATCGGCAAAGCGGCCGCGGTCGCGCGCGGCCATCTCGACATAGGCGAGCAGATGGTGGCCGAAGGTGACGGGCTGCGCGGTCTGCAGGTGTGTAAAGCCCGGCATCACGGTCGCCGCATGTTCGGTGGCGCGCGCCACCAGCGCGCGCTGGAAGGCGGCCAGCGCCGCATCGGTTTCGTCGATGGTGTCGCGGACATAGAGGCGGAAATCGGTCGCGACCTGGTCGTTGCGCGAGCGCGCGGTGTGCAGCCGTCCAGCCGCGGGTCCGATCAGTTCCGACAGCCGGCTCTCGACGTTCATATGGATATCTTCGAGCGCGCGCTTGAAGTCGAACGATCCCTTGCCGATTTCGGAAAGGATCGTATCCAGGCCCTTGCCGATGTTCTTCGCGTCGGACGCGGTGATGATGCCCTGTTCCGCCAGCATCGCCGCATGCGCCTTGGAGGCCGCGATGTCCTGGGCATAGAGGTGGCGATCGACGTCGATGGAGACGTTGATTTCCTCCATGATCGCGTCGGGGCGCTCGGAGAACCGGCCGCCCCACATCTTGTTGCTCATTGGTAACCCGTTCACATCCGCGCGCGCAGCCCCGCGCGCCCTTTGCCGGCGGAGGCCGGCGTAATATAGGCCCCTGCATAGCCGTATCTGGACCAGGATGACAAACATTATGCCCGAGCAAGGAACGCCTCTCCCGCCTGCCGCGCGGCGCCTCCCCTACGTGATCGCGGCGGTCGTGATCGGCGGGCTGATCGGCTATGCCGGGATGGTCGGTTTTGGCACCCTGAAACCGGGCGCTGGCGGCGATCCCGCCTGCCGCGCGGCGGTCGATACGGCGAAAAGGATCGCGCCGCTCGCCCACGGCGAAGTCGCGGCCGTGACCATGGCCACCACGCCTCTAAAACTGCCGGACCTCGCCTTCGAGGACGCCGACGGCAAGCCGAAAAAGCTGTCGGACTGGCACGGCAAGACCGTGCTGGTGAACCTCTGGGCCACCTGGTGCGTCCCCTGCCGCAAGGAAATGCCGGCGCTGGAGGGGCTGCAGACCAAGCTCCAGGGGCCGAATTTCGAGGTGGTGGCGATCAATATCGACACCCGCGACCCGGAAAAGCCGAAGAAATTTCTGGCAGACGCCAATTTGACCAGGCTCGGCTATTTCAATGATCAGAAAGCCAAGGTTTTCCAGGACCTTAAGAGAATAGGCCGGGCGCTGGGCATGCCGACTTCGGTCCTCGTCGACGGCCAGGGCTGCGAGATCGGCACCATCGCAGGGCCAGCGGAATGGGACAGCGAGGACGCGGTCAAGCTGATCGAGGCCGCGGTGAAACCGTCAGCCGCGGGATTCTGACAAGGGTCGTCATTCCGGGGCGGTCCGGCAGAACCGAACTATGGTGCGCAATTGCGCACCTGAGAATCTCGAGATTCCGGGTCTGGTCCTTCGGACCGTCCCGGAATGACGGCAAAAATTAAGTCAAGCCGCGATGTTGAGATTGCCGCCGACGCCTGCGCCCGCATTGGCAAGGGAGAGCGTCTGCTGGGCGGAACCGAGCAGGGTTTCCACGGCCGATTTCTGCGCGTCCAGGTTCGATTTCAGCACCGACGTCGCGACCTGCGACTGCACCGCGCTTTGCTGATTGGCCAGGACGGCCATCACCAAACTCATATCCATACGCAAACACCCCAAAGTCCTGTGCCGCCAACCTAGGCGAGGAAGGTTAACGAGGGGTGATCGCGGAAAATCTGTAGGATGGGCAAAGCCAACGGGTCGCGCGGACGCGCGCCCGATGACAGGCTCCGCGTGCCCACCGTCAAGAGCGCCGTATCTGGTGGTGGGCACGGCGCAATGGCGCCTTTGCCCACCCTGCGAAGTCCGAGCGCGCTACCGCGTCGGGACCGGCTTGGCGCCGCGGTAGTCGTAGAAGCCGCGCTGGGTTTTGCGGCCGAGCCAGCCGGCCTCGACATATTTCACCAGCAACGGACAGGGCCGATATTTGGAGTCGGCCAGGCCCTCATGCAGCACCTGCATGATCGACAGGCACGTATCGAGGCCGATGAAATCGGCGAGCTCCAGCGGGCCCATCGGATGATGCGCGCCGAGTTTCATCGCAGCATCAATCGCCTCGACGTTTCCGACGCCTTCATAGAGCGTGTAGATCGCCTCGTTGATCATCGGCAGCAAGATGCGGTTGACGATGAAGGCAGGGAAATCCTCGGAGACGGCAACCTGCTTGCCGAGCTTGGAGACAAATTCCTTCGCGGCCTCGAAGGTGGCATCGTCGGTGGCGATGCCGCGGATCAGTTCGACCAGCTCCATCAGCGGCACTGGATTCATGAAGTGAATGCCGATGAAGCGCTCGGGACGGTCGGTGGTGGCCGCGAGCCGCGTAATCGAGATCGACGAGGTATTGGAGGCGATCAAGGCCTCGGGCTTGAGGATCGCGCAGAGATCGTGGAACAGCTTGCGCTTGACCTCTTCCTTCTCGACCGCGGTCTCGATCACAAGATCGCAATCCGAAAGCCCGTCGAGCGTTTCGGTGAGCTTGATGCGCCCAAGCGCCCTGGCCTTGTCGTCCTCGCTGATCGCCTTCTTGGCGACCTGCCGCGACAGATTGCCGTTGATGGTCGCCATCCCGGATTTCAGCCGGTCGGCGGAGACGTCGTTGAGCACCACGTCAAAGCCGGCCAATGCCGCAACGTGCGCGATGCCGTTGCCCATCTGGCCCGAGCCGATCACGCCGACCTTCTTGATCATCGCCATCCTGTCATCCACCGGAACGGCGGCGCGCACCAACCGCGCCTGCCCATCGCACCTATTCTTGACGCGTCGCTCGAAAACGCCATCGAAGTATAGAACACCAGCCGGAGTTCGCCCATCCGGCCGATGTCTTTAACGTTACTTCCCGAAACGTTACTTCCCGAGCTTGCCCAACGCTTCGGTCAGTTCGGGTACCGCCTGGTAGAGATCCGCGACCAGGCCGTAATCGGCGACCTGGAAGATCGGCGCGTCCTCATCCTTGTTGATCGCGACGATCACCTTGGAATCCTTCATGCCGGCGAGATGCTGGATCGCGCCGGAAATGCCGACTGCGACATAAAGCTCCGGCGCCACCACCTTGCCGGTCTGGCCGACCTGCCAGTCGTTCGGGGCATAGCCCGCGTCGACGGCGGCGCGCGAGGCGCCGACGCCGGCGCCGAGCTTGTCGGCGAGCGGCTCGATATATTTGGCGAAATTTTCGCGGCTCTGCATGGCGCGGCCGCCGGAGACAATGATCTTTGCGGAAGTGAGTTCCGGACGGTCGCTCTTTGCGACCTCTTCACCAACGAAGCTGGAGAGACCGGGATCGGCTGCGGCAGCCGCGTTCTCGATTGGCGCGCCGGCATCGCCTGCTTGCGTGGCCTGGAAGGTCGAGGTGCGCACCGTGATCACCTTCTTGGCGTCCTTCGACTTCACGGTCTGGATCGCGTTGCCGGCATAGATCGGCCGCTCAAAGGTGTCGGGCGAAACCACCTTGATGATTTCCGAGACCTGCATGACGTCGAGCAGTGCTGCCACGCGCGGCATCACGTTCTTGAAGCGCGAAGTCGCGGGCGCGACGAACGCGTCATAAGAGGGTGCCAGCGCCACGATCAGCGCGGCAAGCGGCTCGGCAAGATCGTGCTCGTAGGCCGCGCCTTCCGCGACCAGCACCTTCTTCACGCCGGAAAGCTTGGCAGCTGCTTCGGCCGCGGCCTTGGTGCCCTGGCCGCCGCCGGCGACCAGCACATGCACGTCGCCACCGAGCTGCGAAGCCGCGGTCAGCGCCTTGTTGGTCACGTCCTTCAGGGTTTCGTGGTCGTGTTCGGCAATCAACAACGTCGTCATCTCAGAGAACCCCGGCTTCGTTCTTCAACTTGGATACCAGCTCAGTGACGTCCTTGACCTTGACGCCGCCCTTGCGGCCCGGCGGTTCCGATGTCCTCAGCACTTCCAGATGCGGCGTGAGATCGACGCTGTAGTCAGATGCGCTCTTGTCCGCGATCGGCTTCTTCTTCGCCTTCATGATATTGGGCAGCGAGGCGTAGCGCGGCTCGTTGAGGCGAAGGTCAGTAGTTACGATCGCCGGCCCCTTGAGTTTCACGGTCTGCAGGCCACCATCGACCTCGCGCGTCACCTTGAAATCGGAACCGTCGACTTCGAGCTTGGAGGCAAAGGTCGCCTGCGACCAGCCGAGCAGCGCCGCCAGCATCTGGCCGGTCTGGTTGGAATCGTCGTCGATCGCCTGCTTGCCGAGAATGATCAGGCCCGGCTTTTCCTCGTCGGCAATGGCTTTCAGGATCTTCGCGACCGCCAGCGGTTCGACATTGCCTTCGGCCTTGACCAGGATGCCGCGGTCGGCGCCCATGGCAAGACCGGTGCGGATGGTTTCCGAGGCCTGCGCAGGCCCGATCGAGACCACCACGACCTCGGTCGCCTTGCCGCCTTCTTTCAGCCGCAACGCTTCCTCGACGGCGATTTCGTCGAAGGGATTCATCGACATTTTGACATTGGCCAGTTCAACGCCCGACCCGTCGCTCTTGACGCGGACCTTGACGTTGTAGTCGACGACCCGCTTGACCGGCACCAGAACCTTCATCGATCCGCTTTCGCTTGAATTATTGGGATTTGAATGCTTCGGCGCGGAACCTAGAGCGCCCGCCCACCCCGGTCAACGCGCGAGGGGGCCAAAAATTGGCTTGGCGAGCCAATCTTGGGGTTTTGCTTAGCGGTTCTGGCCGGGCACCCAGAGCACGTCGCCGGCGCCATTATTATTCGCCGCTCGGCTCGCCACGAACAGAAAGTCCGATAACCGATTCATATACTGTATGGCGACGTCAGAGACCGGCTCGTCCGGCCTGGCGGCGAGTTCCACCATCATCCGTTCCGCACGACGGCAAATGGTGCGGGCGAGATGGAGGTAGGCGGCGGCGGGCGTGCCGCCGGGCAGCACGAAGGACGTCAGCGGCTTAAGCTTCTCGTTCAGGCTGTCGATGTCGCGCTCCAGCCGCTCGACCTGGCTCGACAGCACCCGCAACCGTTCCGCCTTGCCCTCGCGCTGGAGCACGGCGAGGTCGGCGCCGAGATCGAACAAATCGTTCTGGATCAGGCCGAGCATCGCATCGATCGCGCGCGCATCGTTCAGATGCACCCGCACGACGCCGATCGCGGCATTGGTCTCGTCGACGGTTCCATACGCGGCGACGCGCAGGTCGTATTTCGGACGGCGCTCACCGGAGCCGAGGGCGGTGGTGCCGTCATCGCCGGTCCGCGTATAGATGCGATTGAGCACGACCATGTCGATCTCCCTATTACCCAGCGCTGATTGCAGCCCAGCTCCATCCCCTCATCCTGAGGAGCGCGTCTTCGCGCATCTCGAAGGATGAGGCCGATAGCGGGGCCTCATGGTTCGAGACGGCGCGTTCGCGCCTCCTCACCATGAGGTTTGATACAGTAAACCTATCGCCCCATGACCCAGAGCGCGAACATGGTGATGCAGATCGCGACGAATTGCAGCAGCACGCGCAGCCGCATCAGCCGCTGCGATGTGTTCGGCGAGCCGCCCCGCATCATGTTGACGAGACCCATCAGCAGCACGAGCGCCACGGCCGCGAGCGCGACAGGAAGGATGAATTTGCTCAGGAAAGGACCCATCGGCGCTACATAACATTGCTGCCGCCGCTCCGCCATGATGCGCGGTGCCATTTTACGCAGACGAACTGGCTTTTTGCCCTGTATTATCAGATGGTAGTTCGGCCCAAAGACACCGTCCGCCGCGCAAGGTGACCTGTGAGGTTCTTACGCTACCTTTTCAACGTCTGCCTGGATGCGTTCTACACCTTCCTCGCCGACGACGGCTGGGCGATCGCCAGCCATATCGCGCTGTCGACGCTGATGGCGTTGTTTCCGTTTCTGATCGTGCTCACCTCGCTGGCGGGCTTCTTCGGCTCCAAGGAACTGGCCGACCAGGCGGCGGCGCTGCTGCTGCAGACCTGGCCCAGGCAGGTAGCGGAGACGATATCCGGACAAATCCATCAGGTGCTGGACACGACCCGCACCGACGCGCTGACCGTTGGCTTGGTGCTCGCGGTGTATTTCGCGTCCAACGGTGTCGAGGCGCTGCGGGTCGCCCTCAACCGCGCCTATGCGGTGGTCGAGCCGCGGCGCTGGTACTGGCTGCGCCTGGAATCGATCGGCTACACGCTGGTGGCCGCCATCACTTCGCTCGCGATGGCGTTCCTGATCGTGCTCGGTCCGTTGATCATCGCCGCCGTGCGGCTCTATCTTCCGCTGACCGTCGAAGCCAATGAGCGCTTTCTCCACCTCTCCCGCTACGGCATCACCGTCGGCGCGTTGATTGTCGCGCTGTTCATCCTGCATGCCTGGCTTCCGGCGGGCCGACGCGGCTTCCTGCAGATCCTGCCCGGCATCGTCTTCACCATGGTGGCGTCGCTGATTTCTGGCATCGCCTTCGGGCAATATCTGGCGCGTTTCGCCGACCGCTATGTCACCATGTATGCGGGGCTGGCCTCAGTCATCATCGCGCTGGTGTTTCTGTATTTCATCGCCGCGATCTTCGTCTATGGCGGCGAACTGAACGCGGCGATCATCAAGTCGCGGCTGCCACGCGGCGTCTCGCTTCAAGCAGCGCAGTCGCTAAAGCCCGCGGAGACACAGGCTTGAGCAAAAAGGCGTCGGCGCCGGCGGCGCGCGAGGCCATCTCGTCTTCACCGCGGCCGGACACGCCGATGATGGCGATGCAGCCGAGCGGCGGGCCAAGCGTGCGAATCCGCCGGATCGCCTCGACACCGTCGATGCCCGGCAACACCATATCCATCAGCACGGCGTCGAAGCCGCCCTGCTCGATCCGTTCGATCGCCGCCTCGCCGCGGCCGATGAATTCGGCCTGGTGACCGAGCTCGCCCAGAATCGTGTTGAGCACGACGCGGCCGAACGGATTGTCCTCGACGCCAAGGATACGCAGGGGCGTAACATACGTCATCGCATGACCGCCGCCTGCGCCCGTGCGCGGCGCTTGCGGCACCTCCGCCATCTCCAGCATCACCGTGAGCGTGAACGTGGTCCCGCCGCCGCGGCGCGGCACCACCGCGATGTCGCCGTCCATCATGCGCGCGAGTTGCTTGACCGAGGACAGCCCCAGCCCCGCGCCGCCATAGCGCGAGGCAATCGAGACATTGGCCTGCGAGAACGGACGGAACAGGCGCTTGATCTCCTGCAGAGTCAGGCCGATGCCACTGTCCGAGACCGCGAACGTCACGCCGACCTTGTTCCTGGTCTTCGTGCGCACGGGTGCCGCCGACAGCGCCACGGCGCCGCTCTCGGTGAATTTCACCGCGTTGTCGATCAGGTTCTCCAGCGCCGCGCGCAACCGCACGGGATCGCCGATCACGAGCGCGGGCAGCGCGCCCGATATGTCGATCTCGGCATGCAACCCCTTCGCCGCCGCGCGACCGGCCAGCGAATCGCCGGCGCTCCGCGCCAGCGCCCGCAGGTCGAACAAATCCTCGCGCAAGCCGGCCTGGGCGTTGCCGTCCTTGGCGGCGTCCACGAACAGCGTCGCCAGACTCGCCAGGTGCTCGGCGCCCGCCTTGATGGTGTCGACCCAGCGCCGCTCGCGCTCGCCGAGTTCGGAGGTGGCCAAGAGATCACTGATGGCGAGGATGCCGGTGAGCGGCGTACGCACCTCATGGGCGAACACGGCGAGCGCAGCCTCCACCACGCCGGTTGCCGAGGCTTGCTTATGCACCTTGACCACTTTAGCGCTGGACTTGCGCGCTTTCGCCGGTCGCTTCTTCGCCGCGTGTTTCGTGCGCTGGGTGCGCGATTTTACCGCCATGATACTCCCGGCCCCCGCCGTCGCCAGCATCGCATGGCGGGGCTACCGGTGTCACGGCGTGGATCGCCTAGCGCCCAAAGAAATCTATGAAAAGCCGAGTTGTTTTCGAATATCGCTCGCCCTGGCGCCCGAAGCGCGCAATTCGCGCAAACCGGTCGAGCCTGTCGATTTGGAAAGCTTGTGTCCGGCCTCATCGCGAATCAGTCGGTGGTGGCGGTAGGTCGGTTCGGCAAGATCGAGGAGCCGCTGCAGCGGCCGGTGTACGCTGGTTGCATGAAACAGGTCCTCGCCGCGCACCACGTGGGTCGCGCCCTGCAGGGCATCGTCGATCACGACCGAGAGGTGGTAGCTGGTCGGCGTGTCCTTGCGCGCCAGAATCACATCGCCCCAGTCCTGCGGACGGGCCGCGATTCGGCCGGTCTCGCCCTTGGGACCCGCGCCCTGCTCGTTCCAGGAAAGAACGCCGGCCCGCGCGATCGCCGCTTCCATGTCGAGCCGCAGCGCGTAAGGGGCACCTGATTCGATTTGGCGCGCGCGCTCCTCGGGCGAAAGCCGCTTTGCGCTTCCGGGATAGAGCGGCGCGCCGTCGGGGTCGCGCGGCCAGGCTCCCTCCGCTTCCCGCTGCGCCACCAGTCTTGCGATCTCGGCGCGGCTCTCGAAGCTCGGGTAGATCAAGCCCAGCGCCGACAGCTTCTCGAGCGCGAGGCGATATTCGCCGAAATGCAGGGATTGCCGCCGCACCGGCATTTCCCAGGAAATGCCGAGCCAGGCCAGATCCTCGTAGATCGCTGTCTCGAATTCCGGCCTGCAGCGCGCCGGGTCGATATCCTCGATGCGCAGCAGGAACCGCCCGCCGCTCTTCCGCGCCAGGTCGAAATTGAGCAGTGCCGAATAGGCATGACCGAGGTGAAGCGGGCCATTCGGACTTGGGGCAAAGCGGAAGACGGGCGGCATGACCAGCAATACTTGTCATTGCCGGGCTTGACCCGGCAATCCATCCTTGAAGACTCTGTTACGAAGCAGATGGATGCGCGGGTCAAGCCCGCGCATGACGAGTGAGTTAATGACCATCCACCTCAACACCCAGGCCGACCTCGAAGATGCCATCCACGCGCTGGTCAAGCAGGACCCGCGGCTGAAGCCGATCCTGGAGCGCGCGGGCATGCCCTCGATCAGACGGCGCGAGCCCGGCTTTGTCGGCCTTGCCCACATCATCTGCGGCCAGCAGCTTTCCACCGCCAGCGCCGGCGCGATCTGGGATCGTCTCAGCAAGGCCTTCGACCCCTTCGACCAGCATGCCGTGCGGCGCGCCCGCGCCGACCGGCTCGGGCGGCTGGGACTATCGGCCGCCAAGATCAAGACGCTGAAATTTCTCGCGCGCGAGCTGTCCAGCGACCGGCTGAACCTGGACGTGCTGGCGGAAGAGGACGCCGACGCCGCGCATCATGCGCTCACCTCGCTGCACGGCATCGGTCCGTGGACCGCGGACGTGTATCTGTTGTTCTGCCTCGGCCATGGCGATGCCTGGCCGGCCGGCGATCTCGCCGTGCAGGAGGCGGTCAAGATCGGACTCGGTCTGAAGGAGCGGCCGACCGCCAAGCAGATGGCGCCGCTCGCGGAGCCGTGGCGGCCGCTGCGTGGCGCGGCCGCGCATCTGTGGTGGAGCTTTTATCGCGCGATCAAGAAACGCGAAGGCGTGATCGGGGGGACTGATTGACCAAATGATCGGTTGGATGAAGCGAACGCTGTTTCAAACTTTGTTGCTGTTGCCAAGCGGTGCCGGGCCGACGAAAAAGATCGCGGCATAGAACAAGCCGGAACCGAACATGCAAGCCACCGACTTTGTCGTCGCCAAGCATGATTTGCAGCAATGCAAGGTGATCACGACGCAGCTGCCCGACACGTTGCCGAGCGAATCCTTGCTGGTGCAGGTCGATCGCTTCGCCTTCACCGCCAACAACATCACCTATGCGACACTGGGCGACGAGCTGAAATACTGGCAGCTGTTTCCGGCGCCAAGGCGGCGACAAGTTGATTAACGAGTTTCGCGGCGGAACACGTGTGGTTGCGGCACCGTCGCGAAGGGTGACGGCAGTTCTTTGATCATATTCTCCTTGGGACTGCTGTCACCCAACCAATTCCAGTGGGTTCATCACGCGGGTTAGTCAGTGAGTGCCGCGTAAACAAGAACCGCTGACAGCCGGTACAAGGTCCTGCGAGAAATAGTGGCCTTGGCGACCGGCGCTTTTTCCGACGCGAGACGCAGAAGCCCTAAATGGCGACGACGATGCTTTCAGTCGCGGCACACATAAGGCAGGCGTAAGTGCGCAAATCGAAGCCAGGTTTATCCGGTTCAAGGCGCGAAAGGTTCATCGGAGACTCGCAGTCCGCACAGAACGGACGCTCGCTGGTAGGTTTTTCATAAAAAAACGAAGGAACGGAACGATCGAGCATAACACACTTCCCTTAGTTGGGCGGGAGCGCGGACACTCTCAGTCACCGATAGATGCCGGGACGGGGCGGTGATGTACTCATCATGCTCCTACAAGTTCGGAGTCGCTGGTCAATACCGCTCACTTCCAAAAGATTAATGAATTAGGAGCCACGCTCAAGGAACCTTTATCGGCTGACTCTATTTGCATGCTGTCCAAATACTAGGAGATAAACACCATGACGAAAATTCTTTTAGCGACGGTTGCTATTCTCGCATTCGCGGCACCTGCATTCGCGCAGGACAAAACTGACAAAACTATCGGTCAAGCGCCGCCATCAGGTGCTT
>Ga0210403_10000786_pt1 | contig 31705 bp, 43 predicted proteins | sample IncBWC19MmetaG_FD_150863 | JGI IMG/M metagenome (GOLD analysis project Ga0210403, IMG submission 150863) | Forest soil microbial communities from Barre Woods Harvard Forest LTER site, Petersham, Massachusetts, United States - Inc-BW-C-19-M | ecosystem: Environmental > Terrestrial > Soil >...
CAGCGCTGCCCGCAAACACGACGGGGGCGAACTCCGGGCGCATCCTGATACCGACGGCGACAAGCATCTACCAGTTTTTCCCATTGATCGGCAACTTCGACATGGTTGGCAATTTCAGCCAAAATCCCCGGAATTGCCCAGCGGGAACCGCGGTGGAATTCCGATCATCCGTCTGGCAGATGGGGACGATCCTCATTGGGGGAGGAGACAGCCTGGCCGGTGGGCAGGGAGCAACGAATTGTCCGCCCGCATTTTACAAATTGAGCTCGTCGCTAGGGTGCCTGCAAGGGACGGCATACCCGATGGTTTACTTTGACCCGGAGACCTCGAACAGCAATACCCTGGAAAACCTGGTCCTCCTTCCGAACCAACCGTATCAGACCGCGATTTACATGGATGAGCAATTGAATCACGACGGAATGGTGGCGTTGCGGTTCGAGCACGTGCATGCGAACGGAGGGATACACAGCTTTCCGGTTGTGAACAAGAGCGGTTTCGGATTTTTCTGGAATTATGGCGGCTGGAGCGCGTCTGGCGGGAATTTCTCCGAGAGTATCGACTACCTGATTACGCACAACTGCGGGATGCCGGCCTACTTGCCGACGCCTGCACCGCAACCGTACATTTTCACGACAAATCAGTCCTACTCTTTCGGAACTTTCGAGGTGGACGCTTGCGGCCTATCTGGCGGAATAATCGGAAATAACGTCAATTTCAACCAGGTCCTTACGGAAAGCGCTGCCGGTCCTCCATTCAAGTTCAACATGTTGCCCTATGGAGTTTCTGGAATCTCCTTCAATCAAGGATCGGACGCGGATTTCACGGGCGGGTTTGCGACACCCTATTTCGATCTGACGAATTCCTCCGCTTCGGGGATGGAAGTGAATTACATGTCGTGCGGCAACAGTTTTCAACCGCTTCTGCAAACCGGCACGACTGCTACTTCCTACTCTGGAATTTTCGTCAGGAACAACCTGAATGGGTGCGGCGGGAATATTGGCGCGGTGAACTATCGTTACGACAATATGTCGAACAATCTGGGAATCGTCAGCGGCTATAACACGCAGCTGAATGCAGGCGCGCAGGTGTTTTCCCCGATGGCGAACCCGGCCAACTTTCAGAGCGCGACGGCGGTGAGCGGGACGGGGCTGGCGCCGGGGACATACAGCTACTGCGTGATTGCAGTGGATCCGTTCGGCGGAGTGACGGGAGTGAATCTGGCGGCTTGTTCCCAGGTGACAACGACGACGGGGAACCAGTCGGTGCAGCTGGTGGCACCGGCTGCATTTCCCGCAGGGTCCATCGGGCTGCTTGTCTATGACCGGACGAACGGCACGTATGTGAATTTCGCGGGTTGCGCGACGCCACAGATTTCGGTGCCGGGCGCGACGATCACTTTGACTTCGACGTTCGAGGGATGCGTTTACACTAACCCCAATCAAACTTCGGCAGTGGCCAACTTTGTGAGCACGTCGAACGGGATCGGTGGCAGCAAGCTGCTGCTGAATGGGGAGTTTCTGAACGCGGCGCCGCGCTCGGAACAGAATATTTTTCTGCCGGGCGCGTTGAGCACGACCTGGACAGGCTCGACCTGGACACTGGACCGCGGGGTGACGGTGACGCGTGTGCAGGTGCAGGCGAAGACGGCGCCGGCGGGATGCACGACGAACGCGGTGGTGCGGTTGACGGATGGCACAACGCCGGTGAACGTAACGATTGCGGCGGCGGCGAACGATTCGGGCGCGATTACGCAGAATTATGCGAGCGGAGCGGCACTGACGTTCAGCGTGCAAACGGCGGCCGCGGGGTGCACGACCACTCCGGCGGACGTGAATGTGACGATACAGTACCGGATGCAGTGAAGTTGCGGTTTCAGGACAGTTTCCAGCAAACAATGGAGAGGACAGTATGAATAAGCAGAGCGACGTGGTGTCGTTGGTGAATATCTCTACGCAAAAATGGCCGCCGCGCCACCGGACGTACTTTGGGTCGTTGACGATTCAATCGCCGGAGGCTGGCGCGGCATATGCAGTGACGCCCGTACGCGCGTGCACCAGCCTGATGGACTTGGGCGACAAGCGGACGATGGAGATTCGCTTAAGCGCACAGGAAATTGCGGAAGACCTGGTGCGGGAGATCAATGGAGATTCGGGCGAGGGAAGCTACCACGGTGTGTTTGTGGCCGTGGGTCCGGAGCCGACGAAAGAGGAGCTGGCGGAAGCGCGGAAAAAGTTGGAGGCGTTTCAAACGCGGTTAGTGGAGACGGCCGACCTGGAGTGGGAGAGGTCGCACAACATGATGTTCATCACGGATCTGGAGCGGCGGGCGGCGCGGGAGTTGGGACTGGGGAAGCCGTGGCTCTACGACCCGAAGCCGATGGCGGATTGCCCGGCGTGCGGAGAGAAGATTCGGCCAGGCGTGGCGGTTTGCCGGACGTGCGGGGCGATTCTCGATCGAGAAAAGGCCGCGAAGTTTGGATTGGCGGAGAGGGAAGAGAAGAGCGGGGAAGCGGTGAAAGCGACGGAGAAGAAGGCCCAAACGCAAAATAAAAAGGGCGGCGAAGAACGCCGCCCTTAGAAATTTAACGTGCACCGGGCACGCCTGCCAAGCACGACCAGTATGGCATGCTTCAGGTATCAGTCAATAGTACATTTACGACTGGCCGACTAGCGCGCTGAAGACGAGTGCGGAGAGTGGGAGACTTGAACTCCTGGGGCTGCAAAGCAGCCTTCAGCGCTTGGCAGGCGTGCCCAGTACCCCCACTGGGAGCACTCTCCGAAGCGACGCCCACGCAGGCTATGTATACCATACAAGTACGTTACGAGAAAAGAAATGACAACAATTGGATCTTTGGACGCGCCGATTGAGATTTTTGGCGGGTTGGTGAGTGATATGGCGCCGGCGGATCTGCCGCATGGGGTGTCACCGGATTGCCAGGACGTGCTGTTCAGCAGCGGCGGGGTGGCGACGCGACCGGGGCTGCAGACATTATTCGGGCCGTTGTCGGGGAATCCGACGGTGAATTATGTGAAGAGCTATATCACACCGAACGGGACGCTGCGTACGATGGTGCAAGATGCGAATGGGAATTTGTATAAGGAGACGACGCCGGGGACGCTGACCGAGATTGCAAGCGGGCTGACGCCGAATGCGTATGCGAATTCGACGACGCTGTTCGGCAGGGAATATCTGGCGACGAGCGACGGGATGACCGGGAACGATTTGCCGCGGCAATACGACGATACAAATCTGGATCGCGTGAGCCAGGGCGGACCGGGGGCGGGGCCGACGGTTGTGGATGAAAACTCGATCGTGGCGATTGCGGCGAGCCCGAGTGGCGCGACGCAGCCCGCGGCGGTGTTGATTGTGGCGAGCCCGAGCGGGGCGAGCGAAAACGGATTTCTGGTGACGATCACAACGAATGCGGCGCACGGATTGAGTGCGGGGCAGACGGTGACAATCGCCGGCGTGGGCGTCAGCGGATACAACGGGACTTTTCCTGTGGTGAGTGTGCTGAGCACGACGCAGTTTACCTACATCGCCGGCGCGACAGGATTGGCGAATTCGGGCGGAGGGACGGCGGCTTCGGCTACGGTGACGATTCAGACTTCCGCGGCGCATGGATTGAACGCGGGGCAATTGGTGACAATCAGCGGAGTCGGCGTCGGCGGCTACAACGGAACGTTCAGCGTGGCGAGCGTGATTGACGCAACGCATTTTACTTATTATGCGCCCGGCGGGGGACTGGCGGCTTCTGGCGGAGGCACGGCGACGGCGGCCGGAAATGTTGACCAGGGCGTGCACCAATGCTGCGTGATATTTCAGACGCGGCAGGGATATTTGACTGCGCCCGGTCCGGCAACGAGCTGGACGGCGAGCGGCGGGAAGCGCGCCGTGGTGACAAATATTCCGACCGGCCCGTCGAATGTGGTGGGGCGGATTTTGTGTTTCACGGGAGCGGGCGGAGCGAGCTTTTTTTATGTCGGCGGAGGCGGGGCGCTCTTCAGCGGAAACATGATCCTTGGGGACAACACGACTACGTCGCTGGTTGTGGATTTTTCTGACGCGATTCTGCTGGCCGGAACCAATGTAGACAATCTGTTTCGCTTGATCGAGCTGGGCGACTGCGCTGGTGTGATTGATTACGCCGAGCGGCTTTTCTGGTGGGGCGAGCGAAACAAGATGAACAACTGGACGAACCTGGGTTTTGACGGCGGGTTCACGGGGCCTTCGCTGCCGCATTATCCACTGGGCTGGACGGCAGATCCGACGTTTGCACCTGGCGGAACGGATGAAGAAAGCTTTGTGGTGTGGGGCGCTGCGTATTCGATTGTGGGGAATGGAACGACGGCGACGCGCGGGTTGATGACTCAGGGAGCGGTGCAGGATGCTCTGGGCGCGCAGAAGATTCAGGCAGGCAAGGATTACACGGTGCGGGCGCGGTGCGCGCGGAATTCCACGCTGGTGCAGGGGACGCTGCACGTGCATTTGTTCAGCGCGAGCGGAGAAATCAATACGACGGGGTTGCAACTGACAGCAATGCAACTAACCACGAACTATGTGGAATACAGCGCGGAGTTGACCGCGCCGCTGGTTACGATACCTAGCGACCTAATGCTACGGATTTATGCGGACGGGACGCCAAACTCGAACGGGCAGTTTTATGTGGATGCGATTGAGATTTATCCGACGGCGCAACCGGTGAACTCATCGCTGGTGAGAGCGAGCCGCGTGGAGGATCCGGAAAGCTACGACGGGATCGATGGGATGCTGAGCGTGGCGGAAAACAACGGCCAGGCGATTCGCGCGTCGTTCAAGCTGCGAGAGCGGCTCTACTTTGTGAAAGAGCATTCGCTACACGTGACCCAGGACGATGGAACGAACGAGCCGTCGCTGTGGTCCATATCGGAAGTGTCGCGGCGCGTCGGTACGCCCTCGGTGCGCGGCGTGGGATTCGGGGAAGATTGGGTTGTCATTGCGCACCGCACCGGGCTGTATCTTTTCGCCGGCGGCGAGCCAGTGAAAATCTCCCAGGAGATTCAGCCGACGTGGAATCAGATCAACTGGCAGTACGCGCAAACGCTTTGGGTGACGGTAGACACAAAGGAGCGACGGATTTACGTGGGCGCGCCATTTGGCAGCGCGACAACGCCCAATCGCGTGTTGATGCTCGACTATCACGACCTGGACTCGGCGTCGGATATTGAGTCGCGGCCGCCAGTGAATATTACCTACGCGGGGCGAAAGACGGCGACGGACAATTCGCGGAAGTGGTCGCCATGGTCGATCGCGGCGAATTGCTGCGCGTTAATCGAACGCACGGATGGGACAGCCGTGGCGGCGTTTGGCGGGGGGCTGCCGGGAATCGGCGGCGGTGGCGCGACAGGGAAAATCTACCAGTTGAGCGACGCGCAGTTTTCGGATGATGGAGCGGCGATTCCCAGCTACTACACAACGCACTTTTTTCCGGAGCGGGCCGTGGAGAGTTCGCTGGGACTTGGCGCGCACCGGAAATTATTTAGCTATTTAACGATGTACGTGGAGGGCGCGGGGAACCTGGCGCTGACGAGTTTTGTGGATTCGGAGAGCGTGGCGACGGCTCAGCAGCCGTTGGGGATGAGTTCACCTGGGTTGAAGGATTTGGAACTGCCGATCAATGTGCTGGGGGAGCGGGTGGCGTTTCAGGTGGGAACGAACCAGGCAGGGGCTTGGTTTAAGGTGCAGAGATTTACGCCGTCGGTGAAGGTGGATCCGTGGGCGCCGGTGCGGGGGTTGAATTAAAGCGATGGTAGCGGGCTACTGGTGGCGTTCGATCAGGGATAGCAGATAGCGGCGACCAGATACCAGGAAGCGAATTGATTGCTGGCCGGGGCGATTCGATTTCGTAGTTGTGTTTTGGCGAAACGCAGGAGTTGAGGTCCTTCGCGCATCCTAGTCGGATGCGCTCAAGATGACAGTGCTACGGGTGTCTGTGGCGAATGAATTTGGGTGGACGGGTTTAGATCGCTAAAGCGGAGGCTTCGCCTCCGCACTCAAAAAAGAGAGGGTGATATGCCAAGTTATGGAAATGTGTTGCCGCCGGTATCGGTGGGGTTTGGGGACAGCGCGGCGGTGATTGCTTCGGCGGATGTGATTTTTCCGGCGCCGTTCAAGAGCGCGCAGGTGGCGCTGGCGCCGGCGTTCAGCAGCGGGAAGGTGCGGGCGGCGGTGGAGATTGTGTGGAGCGGGGCGCCGGGAGCGATTTCGGTGCAACTGCAAACGGCGGATACGGACATTGATGCGGCGTACATCCAGGAAGGCGCGGCGATTACGAATGTGAATTCAACCAACGTGACACGGGCGGAATTTCCGGACGTGGTGGCGAAGTTCGCGAGGGTTTTGATCGCGACGCTGCCGAATAACGTTACGGCGACGGCGAAGATCAGTTCCTGAGATTCTGCGAACGAGTCTGGGGCATTACTAACGAACACCGCCACCCGGAACCGCGACCACAATGCCTTTTGTCTTGGCACATGGTGTCGGAGGAGCGGACCAGCGAATTGTCCCAGGCTTCATTTCCTCCGCAGAAATCACGTTGACGGTGGCCTCGGCGGAGTGAGAGTCAACACGCGCCTGAACCCGGACTGTGCCTTTTTGTTTGCTGGTCAGGACGGGACCGTCACTCTCGACATGGAGTTCTGCGATGGAGGAGTCGCTGACGCTCCAATCCGCCTGGGCGGTGAGTTTATGGCCCGCCTGGTCAAACAAGCTGAACCGTTGGGTCTCGCCGACTACGATATTGACGAGAGCCGGAGAAAGCGAGAGGTCGTTTGGAGAATAAGAACAGGAAGCAGCCGCATCGCTGCCGTTCTGCGGCTGGGATGCTGAATTTTCCAGGCGCTTCTTCGCCTCATCGAAGCGCTTTTTGCGCTCGGCGGCCTTTGCGGGCGCATCATCCGCGGCCGTGCTCGGCGGAGCGGGTTGCGTAGAATTTGAAGCCGCTGGGGATTGAGGCTGCGCATTCTGCCCTGGAGTGCGTAACGCAAAGCATGCGGCGGCGAGGAACGAAACAACGATGAGTCGACGATAGAAAAAGAATGGGTTCATTGGATGGCCTCCCCACTTTTATACAGAAAAAGTGGAAGAGTGAAGGGTAATTGATGCTTACAGTTGCGCAATTGGCACCCCTGAAGGACCGGGACCCGTATCTGTACGAGACGCTGGTGAAGATTGTTTCGGCGGTGAATGCGACCAGCGCGAATGCGGGCGTGGATCCGGCGAATCCTTCACCGGCACCGCCTGCAATCGCGGCGTTGAAGGTGCAGGCGGCGAACGGTTGGTTCGATCTGGCGATTACGGACCCGGCGGTGATGCGGCCGGGTCTTTTTTATTTTGTGGAGTCGGATGTGACGCCGGCATTTTCGGCGCCGCGGGTCTATTTTCTGGGGGCGTCGCGGAATTTATACGTGCAGTTGGGGAATCAGACTTTGTACTGGCGGGCGTACTCGCAGTTTGTGGGATCGCTGGCGTCGGCGCCGGTGACGTTTGGCTCGCCGGCTACGGCAGTGGTTGGCGGGGGAACTGCGGGACCTGCGCCGCTGCCATCGAACGGGAGCGGGGCGCTGCCGAATGGGCTGCTTCGCGGCGGAAACGGATTTGGGGTGGTGCCGGGGGCGCGCGTGGTGAAGCAGACGGCGTTGTAAAAGGAAAACGAAGTCAACAGTCGACAGTCAACAGTTGGCAGCCGTCAGTCGTTGTCCATCTATTTTTGATAGAGGCAAACAGGAGAGGGAGCGATGCCGAATCTTACCTACAACGCGACTTGGGATTTTAATCCGGGGGACACGGTGACGCTGAATGCGGCGTTCACGTTTGATTTGCAGGATCCGAACGACAACCAGACAGTTTCGGGGGTGTTGACGACGCTGCAGGGGCGGACGCCGCATGTGGCGTTGACGCAGACGGACAACGCGACGATCAGCGTGGTGGTGACGATTTGAGGGGAAGTAATCAGTAATCGGTAATCAGTAACCGGAAAGAAAAGAAAAAGCAAATCCCACACCCGCAGACGGCGCGGGTTCGGGATGACTTGTGGATGACTGGCAAGTAGAGATGGATGGAAGCTTGAGTGGCGGGGCTCAGTCCGTAAAAGCGAAGGCTTCGCCTTCGCACTCAAAAATCTGCGATGAAGATTCGGGCGTATGAGGAGAGCGATCTGGAGGCGTTGAGGGAGATACATGCGCGGCAGGGATTTGGGTATGCGTTTCCGGATTTGGGGAACCCGCTGTTTCTGACCAAGCTGGTTTTGGGAAGGGAAGAGGGTGGGAAGGGAATTGCCGGCGCTGCCCTGCTGCGGTTGACGGCGGAGGCGTATCTGCTGCTCGATCCGGAAGCGGGTTCACCGCGAGATAAATGGCAGTGCCTGCTGGGATTGCACGAAGCGACGCGGCGCGATGCGCTGGCTCGGGGTTTGGAAGATGTGCATGCTTGGTTGCCGCCGGCGATTGCGCAGAAATTCGGGAAGCGGCTGATGCGGCTGGGCTGGGTTCGGGATGATGAGTGGACGCCGTATTGCAAGAAATTGATTTAGCTACTTAGGGGGAACGCATGGGACGGGGAGCGCAGGGACAGACGCAAAGTTTGACGGATCAGCAGTTGCAGCAGACGAATGCGCTGAATCAGCAGTTGCTGGGGCAGCAGCAGTCGGTGGGCAACCTGGTGGTGCCGCAGTTTCAGAGCATTCTGAACAATCCGGGATTCAGCGCGGCGGACAAGGCGGCGATCACCGGGCAGTCGCAGGGGGCGCTGGCTAGTGCGTTTGATTCGCTGCAGCAGTCGGCGGCAAACCGCGCGGCACGCACGGGGAATTCCGCGGGCTTCAGCGAACTGACGGATGACCTGGCACGGCAGAAGGGAATTGCGGAAGGGAACCTGGCGCAGCAGAACCAACTGAACTTCAGCAACACGGCGTTTCAGCGACAGATGGCGGCGCTGCAGGGGCTTTCGGGATTGTTTGGCGTGGATTCCAATCTGCTGGGGCGGACGCTGGGAATTCCATCGGAGTTGCTGAACGTGCGGGCGAATGCTTCGCGCCCGAGCGGGTTTTTCTCGTCGTTGGGTTCGAGCCTCGGTGGGACGTTGGGTGGAGTGCCGGGAATGTTTTTGTAGGGAGACGATAGCAGACAACAGAACGGCGATCAGGAAGCAAGAGCCGGCTACGACTCTCCAGAACTGGCGATTGACGGACGACTCTCTGTCTAGCTTCAACCGTGAAAGCGAAAGCTTCGCGTTTCGCACTCCAAAGGAAAACGCATGGGTAGTTCAGGTTGGACGTATGTGGCCGTGGTGTTTTCGCTGGGGGCACAACTGGTCGTATTTTTGCGATGGATGCACCGGCGCATGCGCGACGACGAGATCCAGCGGGTGTTTGTGAGAGCACTGGCGTTGCGGCATTTGCCGAATATTTACCGGGCGCTGAATACGATTGCCGAGAAGCAGGGAATTCATCTCGAAGAGCAGCCAATGGTGAATTACGTAGATATGCGGAATGGCGAACGCAATCGGTAGCGCATAAGAGAGAAGGATTTAACACAGAGAGCGCAGAGAAAGAACACAGAGGGCACAGAGAAGGCCCAGCCCAGGAACACCACTCATGCCCATTGATGCACAACTTTTGGCGCTGGCGCAGCGGGCCGCGGAGGCGGAGGGATTGGAGCCGGCACTGGTGTGCGCGGTGGTGGAACAGGAGTCCGGGTGGAATCCGTGGGCGATGCGGTATGAGCCGGCGTTCTTTGCGAAGTATGTCGCACCTTTATATACAAACAATAAGGTAGGAGCGACGGAAGCCTACGCTCGGGGAATTTCGTGGGGATTGATGCAGGTGATGGGGCAGACAGCGCGGGAAAAAGGTGCCAGTTCCCTTTACCTTTCGACTTTGTGCGATCCCGCGGTTGGATTGGCGGTTGGGTGCAGGATTTTGCGACAGAAGCTGGAGGCGGCCGGCGGAGATGCGGCCAAGGCCCTGTTGGCGTGGAACGGCGGGGCGAATCGGGATTATGCGGACGAGGTGCTGGCGCGGGTCGGGAGATATCGGTGAGAAGAAGTTATCAGTCAACAGTCGACAGTCAACAGTAACTGCGTGATGGGGATTTGGAGCAAGGTTGCGGCCGTGGTGGTTGTTGCGGTCCTGGTGGCGAGTGTGTTCGTTGCCTGGCGGGATGCGCGGCAGGAGCAGGCGGCTCTACAGGCGGAGTTGAAGACGACGCAGCAGGCGTTGGCTGAGGCTACGGCGCGGCAGGCTTCGCGGGATGCGGCAGTGAACGACCTGGTGGCTGGCTTAAAAAGGAAAGAGGCGGCCGTGCAGAAGCCGGCGGAGGTGGTGGCGGCCCTGCCAGATGCTCTTAGCCTGCCGGAGCCGATAACGATTGAGCCGGAGCGGCCCGCTTCAGAAAGCGGGCCCTACAAAACTACAAACGGTATGCCGGATGGGGTCTCCCCGAAGGTCAATTTCCCTGTTGCGGATTTGAAGCCGTTGTATGACTTTGCGGTCGAGTGCAAGGCCTGCCAGGCCAAATTAGGGGCGGCTCAGTCGGATCTGGCCGATGAGAAAGTGAAGAGCCAGGCGCTCGGCAGGGAACGGGATGATGCCCTGCGGGCCGCGAAGGGCGGATCGGTGATGCGAAGGATTGCCCGCGCGGCGAAGTGGTTTGCGATTGGCGCGGCTGCGGGTGCGATTGCAGCGAAGGCGGCGCACTTATGATTACGTTTGAAATCGAATGAAATCGAAGAGCACAGGGAAGAATCGCTGTGCCACCGAGCTCACCCCATAGCCTCAGGAAGCCCACCTACCCGGCAAGGTCCTGGCCGGCGCACCCCCCGCGCCGGCCAGGACAGACCTTAAGAGAAGATCAAGAAAACAACGAATTAGTTGAATATTCCGCTTGACAGTACGTCCTATAAGCTATATTATGTTTACTAACGAATCGGTTTCTTTCGCCCCTCCTTCGCCGGGGTTCCAAGCCCGAATCCGGCTACCTCTTCCCTCCTTCCGCCTACTGCCCCCACGATTGCGATTGCTGCCCGCTCCCCTGCAAACTCTCGCGCTATCACATCGGGCCGCATACCTGCGGCAAGCGTCACGCCTTCCGGCCTAGTGCTTTTTCCACAATTACGGATAAAAGTTCCCGCCACTTAATGGAATCCTTATGGGCGGTTCTGGTACTCTGCGAAAAGCTCGGGGCCAGGGTTCGCCGTTTCGTGTGTTCGTTCGGTTCGGTTCGGATTTCCTCCCAAACAATTAGATTCCGCGCAAAGGAAAAATACCTTTATGTCCAGCCGTGAAGGTGTGCCTTCGCTGTCGCTAGATGAGTTGCGCAAGATCGCTGACGATTTGACAGACGACTTGCAGCGAAAAGCGAATCAGGGAATTCGAAAGAAGGATTGGGAGCAAGGCATCGGCTCCCTCGCCTCGATGGAGGCGGTCAACGAATTTCTTCGCATTTGTGAACAGCGGGCCATGATGTACGTCGAACACGAAAAGCGCATCGTGGAGCGTGTCGCACGGCGCAAGCCCGGCTCTAACATCACTTCCTTACCTGCTCCTGTCTCCGCTGTTCGCAAACGGCAAAAAACTGGCGTGCCTCCCGAAGAGTTGCCGGGATGGGCGCGGGAAAGGGTGAAAGCGTGAAAGCTCGCGTGTATCTGTACTCTCTCGCTGTCGTCGTCGGTTTCCTGTTGGCGCTTTCCGTAGTGTGGGCGCGGTAGATGGCGCAATTCCTTTTTGCGGCGTTCGTGATGGGGCAAGGGCTGGCGCTGCTGTGGCTTCGGGAAGTGTCGGAAGTACACGCGGCAGCGGTGTGGGATTCGTTGGTCGGAAGGGGTAAGGGATGAACGATTGGGAGAAGATCGCCGGGCACGTCGTCAAACGTGCGATTACCTCTCAACCAGATTTTGTTTCGCGCGTTCGGGTTGCAAGTAAATTCCTCGGGGCCACTCTCGGAACATGGAAACGACTCTCGGTAATTGGTGCTGTCCGCTCTGCAATTCTCCGCTTATCGTCACGGAATATCCCTCCAAGCGTGGATACCGTCTGACCTGCAAGGGTTCGGACGATACTCCCCACCGTTTGCGTATTTATCTCGAAGGCTATCGCAAGGATGCTTCTTTCCTTGTTTCCCGCTCTGCTGTTGAACTCGAAGTTCCCGCGCCAAAAACTTCCCGCGCAAAAGAATTGCTCGCACGGGCGGCGGCGCTGGCCGGGGAAGAAAAGCAAGCGGCCTAGATCGGCGGCGGGGAGTCCTTCCCCGCCTTATCTCAATCGTTGGGGAAAAACATGGAAGCGGAAAAGTGTCGCAATTCAGAGGAACACAAGGGGCCATTTTTTACTTTAACACTCGTTGCCTATCAGTCCGGGCCGGGTTCGCGTGTCGAAGGAAAGAAGCGGCGGCAAGTTCGCTATGTGCTCGGGCGTGTCTGCCGGGATTGCATTCCCTCTTCGCTGATTCGCGTCAACGGCAAAAAACTTTTGCCGAAAAAACGCATCCGGCAAAGTGGCGGTTTACCGGTGCCAAAAAACACCCCCTAGCTGTGGATATAGCTGTCGCGTTTTTTCGTTCGCCTACGGGCGGTAAACCTGCGGTAAACCGGGCATTTGGAGGCCCGAAAAATGGCTCTAGCACGGTTTTTGTGGACTCTTTTGCTCTCTTACGTGGCGTTGTTCATCGTTTGCGTGTTCGCGGTAGTTGGTTCGCTGGCGCTACTGATTTGTTTTTGGGGCGCGGCGGATGAGTTGATCGTGCGAGTTTTCGAAATGTACAGCGGACACTTTTAGCGAGTTCTCACGCGCAAGTCGGGGAGTCGGAAACGCGCAAGTTCGGGCAACGCAGGGATGCGACCCGAGACGCATACGGCTTCCCGACTCTCCGGCCTGCGTGTGAGTTCAATTCCCTTTCGGGGTGGGCGGGCGCGTGCAAGCCGGAGCGGAGTAAATCCGCCTCCCCGCGCGCGGGGTTGGCGCGTGGGGACGGGAGGGGGTAGAGGTTTTCGGGAAAGCAGTTACTTCACTCGACTGTATTTAAGATTAATTGCAACGGGCGGGAAAGTTGAAACGGGAAAAACCTTTCGGATGTGGGAATAAAACGGTAGTCGGGCCGCTGAAAGGCCAGCCGGGAAAATTCGGCCATGCGGCGCTTTTCTGCCAGTCGTACCGGTGTCGCCGGTGTCGCAATCCAAAACTCAAAAAAGTGCGCGCACGCATCGCGCAGATCGCAACGGAGCACAAACTGCAACGCATGGCGACCCTCACGCTCGACCCGAAGCGAATCCCAAAGGGTGAGCGTACAGATCGCTACATCCGGGAGTGCTGGCGGGAGATGCGCGTCTCTCTGGCGCGGAAGTTCGGAAAGTCAATTCCCTTCGTGGGCGTGCTGGAATTTCAGAAAAACGGCAACGCCCATCTGCATCTGCTCGTTGGGCAATACATTTCGCAAGCGTGGCTCTCGCGGGCGTGGGCCGCTATCGGCGGCGGGAAGATCGTGGATATTCGGTACGTTGACGTGCATCGTGTTTCGGCCTACCTGTCGGTTTATCTGGCCGGGGACAAAGTTTCCAAAACTCTCGAACTCCTTCCGAAGCGGGCGCGGATTTTTACCACGGCGCGGTGCATTGTGCTGTGGGGGAAGAAAGTTAAAAGCGGCTGGCGGATGCTGCACGCAGACCTAAGCGAGTTGTTCGACTTGATCCCGAATATCTCAAACCCGCGTTTTACTCCCGTGGAGGACTTAAAGCCGTTCGGTTTGGAAATGCTTAGTTTTTTCGAGTCCCCGCCTTGTCAGTTGACGGTGGGATTCCGGGACGTGTTCGACGTTCTCCGGGCCGCGCTGCCAGTCTGGAATCAAAAAGTTTCGCACGGGAAACCGGGCGAAGTCGTGAAGTTAAATCCAAAGGGGTAACAAAAACATGGCAATGCTGAAAGGAAACACGAGTCAAGGGCAGGAGATAGCAAAGCGGGAACAAGCGGCGGATGCGCCATTCCTCGGCGCTAATTTCTGGCAAAAGGGCGCGTCGATTACTTGTGAAGTGTTGAGCGTTCACAAGTCGAGCAACGGGCCTTATGTGGCCGTGAAGTTGATTTCTCCTGAGTCCGTGGAAGTCTACGACAACGCGGGCGACTTACAGGAACACTCGATTGTCCGCCTGGGCAACCTTGCGGGCATTTCCCTTGCTCGCCGGGCGGCGCTGCGCGAAGCGAAAAACAAGTATTTCGCCGTGGGTGATGTGATCGAACTCACCTGCACGGGCATCACTGCCGCCACAAAAGAGGGCTACAGTGACTCTCCCAATTTTGAGATTGGGATTGACCGCAAGGAGTTGGCGGCTTGATCGGGAAAGACACTCCTCGGGAACTGCTCGAAATAGTCAAGATGAACGGGGGCGGGAATTTTACCGCCTCCGTGTATCTCCGGGAGGATGGATTTTTCATTCTCTTCAACACGCCTTTCCTCGAACGTATCGCGGCTGCTGGCAAAGCGGAGCGGTTCGCGGAATTGCTCAACGCCAAATTTAAGGAGGCTCTCAGTGTCGCCACGAAAGAAAGTAAGTCCGATGCCCGCGCTAAGTTCGGCGGCGCGGATTGTGTGCCCTGCTTGCAAGTCGGAGATTAGCGGGGATGGCTCCACGCTGCACGCTATGTCGAAACGGTTGGAGGAATTGATTGAAACGGATGCGGACGTGGAGAAAGTAGAAAAGGCGCTCGCGCAGATGGAGGCGAAGTACAAGGCAGTAGGGCAGGAAAACGAGAAGTTGAGGGCGGAACTGTTGGAAGCAAAAACCAAACCGGAGGCACCAAAAAATGAAAATGTGGGGACAGAGCAAACAGCACCAAAACGCGGTAGCTGGTGGTGATGAGTTCGACGCGGCGGCGGCGCGGGTGTCGGCGGAAGTAGCAGAGCCGGGGCCGGGCGCTGCCGCTGTCGAGCCAGAGCCGGAAAACTCTCTGGAGATTCGGCCAGAGTGGGCGGAAGCGGCGGCGCGGCTGTGCTTTGTTCCCGCTGCAAAATTGGTGCATCCGGCCTACGCGCTGGAGGATGGCGAAGCGGCGGCGATTTCTCCGCAAATGCAAGCCTTCCTGCAAGCGGTGGCGGACAAGTACGCTCCTGCTGCTCTCGGGCGCGTGGCGAGTAAGTACCCTGAATTTTTCGACCTCGCGGCGGCGCTCGGCGTTCTCTACTGGCAAAAGTGGCGGCACGTTTCCCGCATTCAGCGGCTCGAAGCGGAGGAGCGGACGGCGGCACTGGCCGGGAAGCCTTCCGGGGAGTCGGCTGCTCCCGTTTCCATTCGGGCGGCGCGTGCCGGGGAGAAACGGGACGCGGAAACCGGGGCGCTGATTATCTAATGCTGACTTACTTGGAGTTGTTTTTCGGCAAGTCGTTTACCGGGAAAACGGCGCGGATGCTTCACGAAGTCCGCGCCGTTCCCCGCCTTTTGATCGTTGACCCGAAGTGCGCTCAGTTGACTACCCTCAAGGGATTCGAGCATCTCTGGCCGGAATACTCCGCGAAGCCTCGCGGGTGGGCGGATTCTAAAGTGGTGGACTATCTCCGCAAGGTGCGCGGCGCGGAGAGTTTCCGGGTGGTGGTGCACGTGCGCGATAACTTCCGGGAACAGTTAGAACTGATTTGCATCATGCTTCGCGCTGTGCGCGGCGTTACCCTGTGCGTGGATGAGTTGGGGTTGTTCATTCCCTCCGGCGTGGCAGGTTCCCTTCCCCCTGCGATAACCTCGGCCATGATCTCCGGGCGGCATGAGGGGCTGACGTTCTGCGGTACGGCTCAAATACCCTCGCTGGTGCATTTTATAGCGCGTTCCAATGCCTCCCGCATTCGGTGGTTTAGGACAACGGAAATAAACTCCCTCAAGGCTGCCCAGGGCTATATGCCGCATGCGCTGGTTGATTCCCTTCCCACTCTGCCGGATTACGTCTGCATAGAGACTTCGGACGGTGCGCAAGCGTTCCGGGATGAAAGTATGGTCGGGAAGATTAAAACGCTCGGGGCCTCCCCGCACGTGCGCAAACCTCGAAAGCGATAGCCTCCCCGCCTTTCCTCGAAAACCTGTCAACAGGTTGTGCACGCGCGCGCGCGCGTGCGCTAATTCCGTTTTTTCGACCGGGCTTACAATCCGCTGCGAGTAGAGGAGCTAAACCGGTGAAGATGCCCATAGACATTCCCCCCGTAAAAAAGGCGCTCGGTATTGCCGTGGTCGCCGTGGTTGCGGTGGCGATTTTCGAGGGTACCGGCATCGGTGCGCCTGCGCGGGAGTTCGTCGGCGCGGTGACTTCTCAGATCAAATCGATTTTTGGAAAGTTGTCCGGTAACTAACCGGGGAGGGTTGGACTCGTGGCAAAGCCGAATTTGTGGGGCATGAAAAAGCTGACTTCGAAGCCGTGGCCATCTGCCGGGGCTGCCGTCGCAAGCTCGCAAGGGCAGGTCACTTTCGATGTAAAGGATTTCTTGCAGCATGAAACGATTTCCCGCCTTTTTGTCCGGGTGCGCGGAAGCGTGGTGATTGCGGGCGCTTCGCCCGGTGTGGCAACGGGCCGCGATAACCCGGAAGCTCTTGTGCTCAACCTGACGGCGCGGCACGCTCCTGCTCTCGGGATTCAGAGCAAAAATGCTCTGACTCCTCGCGGCATCATCACGCAAAGCATTTTTGATCGCGGGTATTCGATTCACGGCACGTCGATTGCGGACGCGGCGGGCACGACTCAGGTTGACTACTGGCTGCCGGTCAATTTCAAAATGCCGGGCGCGGTCAATCCGGTTGAGTGGGGCCTTCCGATGGCTCTGTTTACGTCCTATCAGGTCGTTGTGACCTGCGGCGGGCGTGAGCAACTCTTCACCACGGGCACCAACACTTGGGATCCGACTGGTTTGGTGGTCGAACTGTGGGCCGATTACGACGACGGCATCGCCGGGGCCTTCCATTTGGTGGAAGAGTTTGAACAGACCATTCCGGTCACTCAGACTCAGGCGGACTTGCAGGTGATTCTCGAACGCGGTTTCACCTACACTCATCTCCTCTTCATCGCGCAAACTGCGAACGCGAAGGACAACACTCTGATTAACGGCATCACGGTACAGAGTGCCGGGCGCGTGTGGACTCCCCAGGGCGACAAAAACGCTCAGATGATTCAAAACTGGAATCGCGAATCGCATGTGAACAATGCGGCGGAAAGCCTCACGGGGACTTACTTTATCCCCGCCTTGCGTGACGGTTTGGCCTCTCGCGGAATTGACGCAAGTCAAGATCGCGTCGAAGTCAAATTGGATGTGACGTTCGGCGCCGGGCCTTCCAACGTGATTCTGCGCGGTCGGCGCATCGTGTATCAGGGCCTCCAAGTCAAAGCGGCCTAAGCGGATTACCCCTAAAAAAAAGCGTTTCGGGTGGGGGAAGTTCTCCCCCACTCGGGACGCAAACGAGGAGAAGCAACGTGGATTTTTCGCTGCAAGATATTGGCTCGGGCGGTTGGGGTGGAGTGCCGGAGAGTTTCGGCGGAAGCGGTGACACGGGCACGGGCGATATAACCTCCGCGCTTGAAAACATCGGTGTCAATTTTGCGGCGGGCGCGGCAACGGTCGGCCTGGGCGCGATCGCCAACAATGCGGGCGTTTCTTCCTCTTCGCTTGCTTACGGCTCCTCTGCTCTCACGCGGCGACCGGGGACGGCATCGCCTTACGGTGCGGCTCTCGGGGCGAGCGGAAATACTCTGATTCTGGGTGGGCTGCTCATCGGCGGGCTGCTGTTGTTCGTTGCCTTGCGGAAAGGCTGAGTCTATGGCTTGCGGGTGCGGTGGCGGCGGTTCGGCGGCGGCGGGGGCGCTGGATACCGGTTCCGGTTTCCTGCTTTCGGGAACGGTGAGCGGCTCGGTGTATGACGCAAGCGGCGGGCCGGGCGCGTCGTCCAGTGGCGGAATCGTGCAAGGGCCGGATGGTGCGGAGTTCACTCCTCCTGTGCGTTTTTCGTTTTTCGGCGGCGCGATTCTGTTCGGGCTTCTCGCGCTGGTTGCATTCGGCGCTTTTCGCAAGCGTGACTCTTAGGGGGCTTCGTGGGTTTGCAAGCTGTTTCGTTCGGCACAGTTCCAACGCTCAAGGCTCCTGTGGCTCTGCCGTTGGGCAACGCTGACACGATTGTAAATTCCCTCGGGAAATTTCCTAATGCCGGTGCGCGTGACCTTGTGCGCGGCGCGGCGGAAACGGGCTTTTTCAGTTACAACGAACCGTCTTGCTCGGGCGCGGGCATCGGCGGGCCGGATGTGGGCCAGCAACTCGCGGTTGTGGGCCTCGGTTCGGTGCCGGTTGTCGGTAAGTTGCTCTCAGGGATTGCAGGGGCATTTTTGGGGAATCATGCGGCGGCGGTGCGCAACGAACAAGCAACGCTCTGCCGGGCGGTTCCGGCTGCGAATAATTTTCTCCGCGGAATTGATACGGCGTTTGCGCTCGGTCAGTTGGACACGGCTACCGCGTCACAGGCGCTAGATCAAGGGCTGCAAAACTGGCTCGGCCAGGTCAAACCGATTTTGAAAGACACGGGCGGAAAGTGTAACGCGGCCTGTGTGTACGAAAAGGCATTCCGGGCGGCGATAGAGAAGCGGAAACAGGATTACGCGCTGATAGACGCGCAAAACTCTTCCGGCGCGCAAGGGTTGCTCGGCGGTGTCGTCAACGCGGTGAGTGATGCGGCCTCGACGGTTGTGCGGGCGGTCACGGGTTCGGCTCCGGCATTCGGGCAAGTGGGCGCGGCTTACTCTCAGGATTCCTACGGCGCGCCTGCCGGGGTAGTTTCTTCGGGTTCGCTGCCGGGCGTCGTGGTGATCGGCGGGCTGCTGCTGGCGGTGGTTGTGGTTGCAAAAATTCTCGGGAGGTAGTGACAGTGAAAACGAAAACTTTGGTCTATGTGGCGATTGCGGCGGCGGTGGCTTACGCGGCCTACAAAAAGTTTTACCTGAAACAGATGATCGTTCCGGCTGCCGGATTCTAAGGGGGGCGCATGTCGCCTGTGGTGATTGGAATTGTCGTACTCGGCGGGCTGGCCGTGCTGCTGCGGAGTCCAGATTTTGCTTTTGCTGCCGCTGGCAATGCTGGAAACGCGGGGAGTGACTCAGGAGGCTCGTCTGCGGACGGCTCCGACACTCCCCCGCCTTCCGGTGTGGCCATGCAATACAACTCGCTTATCGCGGTTGCGGCGTCGGCTGCCGGGGTTGACCCGGTGCTGCTCAAGTCTATCTGCGCGGTGGAGAGTGGTTTTAACGTGAACTCCATCAATCCGGAAAAGGATTTCACGTTGAACGGCGTGAGCTATGGGCAGAATGACCCGGCGGGCCGCAAGGCGCTGGTGGCATGGATGAAGGACGGAAACGACCCGGCTACCATCGGCCTTAATCCTTCGTGCGGTATCGCGCAAGTTCGCGTCGGGAATGCGAAGCAATTTATTTCCGGCCTCGACCCGTGGGACTTGTTCGACCCGGCCACTTGCTTAGAGGCTGCGGCGTATCTCATGGCGGATATGGGAATCACGCTCGACACGGCGGATATGTATAACGTCGGGCACGGTTTGAACTGGCTCCGGGGCGTTCGCAACGCCCCCTATCAAGCGAAGGTCGCTGATTTCTATTCTCGATTTACGGGGGATTTTTGATGGCACCGAATGGCGTTTTTCGGCCAGTGAATTACCGGATACCCTTGCACACTTCCGGCGGAGGTGGGTTGCCTCAGCCTGTGCACTCGAATGCTCCCGGTGCGGTTCCTGTTGCTCCTGCTGCTCCTGCGCATCCTGTTCTCGCGTCTGCTCCTCCAAGTTCGGGGCCAGTCGTCGGGTGTGGCTTCGATTGGTCGCGGATAATTTACAAAGATTTCATCGGGCCGGTTTCTCCTGCCAACGCAACCTTTGCGATAGGCGCTCAGGTTCTGAGTACGCCTGTGCGGTCGGGATTTTACTGGTGGGTGATGGCGCTCTCCATGTCTTACGATCAGGCGAATCAGGGATTTTCACTCGCTGCATTCTTGGTTCCCCCGTCCGTGTCTGGGGATATTGCGAATTTTATTTCCAAGACTCCGGGTGAGGCATCCACTTACGCCATTCCCACAATCGGCGTGCGCATCACTCCGGGGAGTAACCGCGCAACCACGAATCCCAACACCTCGGTAGCTCAGGATTCAAACACTCCGGGGAACCACGTCGGAATGCTTTCTCAGGAAAGTATCATCGTGCCGCCTGGGTGGGCCATTTTGGGGATGATCGATTCGTATGGAGTGGAGACGGGCGGGCAGAATCAAGGCTCCAAGATGCACTTGCAGATCGCCTACGCGGAGTTGGCGATTGGTGAACCACTTCCGCAATAAGGAGAAGAGAAAATGTATTTTACTGACGACAATTCGCAAGCTGGCCGGGCTGCTGCGGCTCTTGCTAGTGACGTGTTCGACCCCCACGCCTTTACCTTCCGGGCGTGCGCGTATCGCATTCACTTCAAAAACGGGATTTCGGGCGAGTATCGCGGTGAGGTGCTCGCGGCAAACTTCCCGTTTGACCCGCGCGAAGTGCATCGGGTGGAAGAGGTCTGATCGTGGCGACCTGCGGCACTCGCGCATGTTTTCACGGCGCTTACTCCGACAAAGCAAAAGCGGAGAGGAAAGCCGAATCACGCAACGGGCAAGTGCTCAAGCGGCGCGTGCGCGGCGGCGTGCGGTACATCGTCATTACGAAAAAGGGTTGACCCGGTGCCTACGAAAGAGCGGCGTACCTATCGGCTAATTAAGGCGAGGCAAGATTTCAAACGGCGGCGCGGGTATCGTTGCCACTACTGCGGGCGGCGTCCGAAGTCGGTGCGAGATCGGCGCAATTTCGACGTGCATAAACCCGCCGGCGGATTTCACACTCTGCCGGATGCGTCCTGCAAGGTGGCGTGTAAACGGTGTCACGGTCGGCTGTCGCAAGGCAAGAAAACCAAACGGGGCTAAGGTCACATGGGCGTGGGCACGGCGGTTGCAATCGGTGGGGCGGTTCTCGGCGTGTTGCAAGTTTTGGTTTTGTTCATTCTCTCGGATATGCGCGAGAGGATTATGCGGCTGGAAACGCAGAAAATGCAGGGCGCTCCCTCGGGGGATTAAATGGGACTGGTTGACGCTGTACTCTCCAACACTATCGGCCTGGGCTATCGTGCGGTTTCCGGGAATGTTGACCCGTGGACTCTCGACCAGCAAAAGCAGGATTTAGCGGCCAGCATCGCGCAAGCAAGCGGGCCGGATGCTGACCCGGCAACGGTGGCGGCGGCGCAAGTCTCCGCGCAAAACGAGTTGGACGCGGAATTGATGTCCTCGCACTCTCATCCAGATCAAGCCGGGCTGCGCATCGGCGGGGTATTCGGGCGGCTGCTCGGCGGCGGCGCGGATGGCGTGGTGATCGGCGGGCCGGATGATAACGTGGCCACAATTTACGCAACGCTCGAAAAATATGTGTACGGCGGAATCGTGCTCGTGGCGGTTGTCGGCGGCGTTTATCTCTGGAAGTCCTACGGCGGAATAGTCAAGCGGACGTTTGCAGCAAAGGGGTGACGCTGTGCCGGTTCAAGATTTCCTTTTGAAAATTCTCGGCGGTGACGTTGGGGATGTTTTCTCCAAAGTCGTCGGTACGTTCAAGCTCTCCCCTGACAAAGCGGCCGAGTTGCAATCTCTCCGGGAGACTCACGCGGCGGATATTGCCAAGCTCCAAATGCAGATGCAGATGGCGGCGCAAGATGCCATCACGCGGGAAGTGGAAGCGGCGGCGCAAACTATCCGGGCGGAAGCAACGAACGGGGACAAGTACACCAGCCGGGCGCGGCCTACTTTCCTCTATGTGTGCAACATCATCGTGCTTTGCAACTATTTGATTTTCCCACTGACGGGGCGTGCTCCCATCGCATTCCCTGAGCCTCTTTTTTGGTTGTTCGGTTCGGTGATGCTCGGTTATGTCGGTGCGCGTTCGTGGGAGAAAGTTAGCGGCATGAAAGGCGCGGACTGATGAGCATTCTTGACACAATCGGAAACACAATCGGGGAGATCGTCTCCCCTGCCATCAATTCACAAATAAGTGCGGCTGAGAGCGAAGCGCAAACGCTAGCGCAAGCCGTGGCCGTGTGGGGCGTGATCGTGGCGGTGGAGTTGGGTTTTGTGATTTACCTGCTGGCGCGTCGGCGCGTCGGGTAGAAAGGGGGAAACATGAAGGCGCAATTCATCGGGAAGGTAATGCAGTTGTGCGGTATCGCGGGCCTCGGTACGGGCGCGGTGCTGAGTCTGCATCACATTCCGGCTGCCGTGGCGATTGTCGGCGGCGGCGTGGCGTATTTCGTTGGAATGAAACTGCAAGGCAAGTAATCCGGGCGGGGATTCCCTTCCCCGCCTTTTCTAAGTGGTGGTACCATTACCCACTTGTCCGGTAACCGCGTTAATCAGGCACTTGGCAATTAACTGCTGAGATCCTCTGGTCGAGCGGTCCCTGCTAACTACAACCACCATTTTTCTTTGAACGTCATCGGACGCATGTACAGCACTAAAACACCTGGTGTTGGAATGGTGTGGATCTTACTGCAGTCATTTTCGGCCACTATTCCTTTTGATGCGATTTCGTCTAGCGAGTACCGTGATTCCCCAGCGATTTTTATATCGCCGTTGCTTCGACAGTCCACATAAGACGTAAACATCCAAGCCCGTATATCTCTCGAATGTGAATTGCTAAGGTCTACGATGAGTTCGCCCTTGGAATCAGTCCGAAAATCCTTCTGGGGATTCTCACCCAGCACGATAGCCAACCCCTCGTGATTTATTGGCCTACCGTTTTTTCCGTTTAGCAACCGAATGAGGATTTTGCTGGGTTCTCTATCTGGGTTCTCTTTCTGGGGGAATCGTCTGCTGGGCGTTACTCCCGCAATTAACAGGAGGCTCAAGAACACGGCCACTGAAAACAATTTCATAGAAAGAGAATATCCCGCTGCTGATTAACCCGCAATGACCGAATGCTTTCCTGTCACAAACTAAAATTCCTTTTCACTTCGGGTCAACTCCTGGTAAGTCGGCTAACCGGACATGTTGATCCTAGTACCCACTCTTCCGGTTAGGGCGTTTATCAGGACCTGATTTCTTGAAGTTTTTCTTCACGGCGTGGATGAAAAGAGTCGATCGAGACGTAACGCACATCCGCCAGCGTTTTCCGAAGTTCTCTTTTTTGTTCTTCTGGAACTCTGACCAATCGCGCCAGCCCACACTCGGCATTGGTATATCGCAAATAGCACCACTTGAAGAACGGCTGAAACTCTGAGTCCAACCATCCCTCGGTCATTTCCTGTGGCCATTTGTGAGGTGCCGTTCCCTGAACGTCGTCAGCAGTCCACCACAGCCGAAAAGGTCCCTTGGGGATGGACAGGTACTCGCCGATTGCTGTTCCTCCGCCGCTCGCTCCCGCTTGCTTGAACTCTTGCCAGTCCATGAGCCGACCAGTGTTTTTCATCTGCTCCATGAATCTTCGTTCCTTACGACGCTGCACCGACTTCTGAATGTAGGCCCACGGAATTGATGCCGCCGCTGTGAGAAACAGAAGGGGGAAATAAATTGGAGCGAAAACAATGGGAATCTTAAACGGTTTTCTGCCAGGAGATTGTGCAGTGGTGCTGTGCCACGATTCCATGCTGAGATATTGCTATTACTTTCCGCTGTTTTCCAGCTCAATCGACCCTAGGTCCCGATTAGTCGGCTAACCGGACAAGTGGAGTAATAGTACGGCATTCCCTTGACAAAGCGAAAGGCACTCGGGTATAAAAGTCGCCAACATGAATCTAGCCAGCACACCCAATGTAATGCCCTTCCCTCCATATAATTCTGAGTCCCCCGTCGCTATATTATGTCAACAAAGAATTCGGTTTCTTTCGCCCCTCTGTTTGCCAAGGGGGCTGGCTGAGTCCGGCTTCGTCTTCCCTCCTTCGGCCTACTGCCACAGAATGCGAAGTCTGCGACCTCCCCTGCAAACTCCACCGCTACCGTATTCGGGCCGCATGTCTGCGGCGCTTGCCTCATTCCTTTCTAGGAATCTCAATCCCCTTGCCATTAGTACTTTTGACAGTTTCGTTCACCAGTCTTTACCGACACACTGACGCCACATCAGGCTGGCCATCCACTCTTTCCCGGAGCCTGCCCAACTATGAGTTCAATAGCAATTAGCTTAATTACGTTCATGGTTGTTTTTGGAGGCGCTCTGCTCGGTATCTGGCTTCGCGCGGTCTTGCCCCGAACTGAGTTGGCGGACGATTCGAGGGATGCTGTGAAACTAGGGGTAGGCCTGATTGCGACAATGTCCGCTCTTGTCCTGGGTTTACTGATCGCTTCCGCCAAGTCATCGTTTGACACTCAGAACAACGAACTTACGGAGATGGCCAGCCGAGTTGTCGTGCTTGACCGCATCTTGGCCCATTACGGGCCAGAAGCTAAAGAAGCACGCGATCTACTACGCAACTCCGTAGTCCAGGCTCTCGATTTAGTGTCGGCCAAGGATCTGGGCCCCTCTCACGTTGGACCGCCCAGCGGCGAACTTCTCTACGACAAAATCCAGGGGTTTTCACCGAAGGACGACGCCCATCGGTCGATGCAAGCCCAAGCGTTGAGTCTTTTGATAGGTCTTTTGCAAACCCGCTGGCTAATTGCCGAACAACGAGTCAATTCGGTCTCCATCCCGCTGCTGATCGTATTGATTTCTTGGCTCACAATCATTTTCCTTAGTTTCGGTCTTTTTTCCCCTCGCAATCGTATCGCGGTCATCAGCCTGTTGGTCTCCGCGCTTTCTGTTTCCGGGGCGATCTTTTTGATCTTAGAGATGAACTCGCCATACTCGGGTGGTGTAATTCATGTCTCGAGTGCCCCGCTCCGCGCCGCCCTTGCGCATCTCAGCCAATAGCCGGTGATTAACGATCCATATAATTTTGCTGGTCGCGTTCCTTCTCCTTATCCTAAATCCCTTTTGGCTGGTCTACTTCCCTGATTAATGGTCTTCCACCGAGAGTTGCAGGCTCGCACTTAGCGCTTCGAAGGTGGTAGCGGAGTTGCTGCACTCAAAAATGGATCATCAGCGATTATTTCTTCGCGGATTTTTGTTGGGCGAGTTCGTAGTCGATGTATTGCTGGATGCCGTGGGGGTCGGCGCCGACGATGCGGCGGCCGTTGATGAAGAGCGTGGGCGTGCTGCGGACTTCTAGGAGGTTGCCGTTGGCGAGACTGGCGTCGACCTCGGCGGTGGCTTGGGGCGAGGCGAGGCAGGCTTTGAAGGCGTCTGGGTTCAGGTTGGCCTGGCCGGCGAAGTCGACGACCTTGTCATAGACGTTGGCTGCGGAAACCAGATCCTGCTTGTCGTAGATGAAATCGTAGAACTTCCAGAACGCGGCGGGGTCCTGCTGGTAGGTGCAGCGGCCGGCGAGCGAAGCCGTGCGCGCCCAGGGGTGGATCTGGTCGATGGGGAAATCCTTGAAGATCAGCTTGACCTGGGGATAGTTGGGCAGAAGGCCGCGGAGAGCGTCGTGGAGGTTGCGGCAGACGGGGCATTCGAAGTCGGCAAATTCGACGATGGTGACGGTGGCTTTCGGATCGCCGAGGACCGGGGACTTGGAGAGGTCGAGCTTGGAGGTGTTTTCGGCGAGTGGGTCTTTCGAAAGGTCGGAAATCTCGCCGCGAAGGAGATAGCGGCCATCCTTGGTGATGTACATCTTGACCTTGTCGGAGCCCTGGTCGGTTTTGACGTCGATATTGGTTTCGAGCAGGCCGGAGTTCCCTATTTCGGTGGGCGCGCCGACGGTGATCTGGACGTCGGGGCCCAGGGCGAAGGAGCGGCGGAGATAGGATTCGATATTTTTTTGCAGTGGGGATTGAGTGGCGGGTTGTTGGGCATGCGTGATGGACGCCGTGAAAGTGGCGAAGAACAGGAATAGGATTGGGCTAAGTTTGTTTTTCACGCGGTGGTGGTCCTTTTATCTAAAGTTGAAGTTCTTCGGACATCCTTATGACAAACCGTGAGGCCCGCAGCAAATTTCAGGAATAACTGTAGCCGCGTTATCTCGATCATGGAACGAAGCGCTGGGCGATGGGAAATGGACGGCCAAAGCCGAAGGCGCGCGAAGTGATTTTGAGGCCGGGCGCGGCCTGCTTGCGCTTGTATTCGTTGCGGTCGACGAGCATGGCGATGTTTCGAACCAGCTGCAGGTCGTAGCCAAAGTCTTCGGCGATCTCCACGGGCGTTTTCACTTCCTCGATATAGGCTTTCAGGATGCGGTCCAGCACTTCGTAGGGCGGCAGAGAGTCCGAGTCCTTTTGATTTGGACGCAGCTCGGCGCTGGGAGGTTTCTCGATGGTCGAGCGGGGAATCAGTTCCCTTTCGCGATTTATGTATTCGGCGAGCTCGTAGACCATGAGCTTCGGCACATCGGAAATTACAGCCAGGCCGCCGGCCATGTCGCCGTAGAGCGTGCAGTAGCCGACAGCGATTTCCGATTTGTTGCCAGTGCTGAGGACCATGGAGCCGAATTTATTCGAAAGTGCCATCAGATAGTTGCCGCGAATGCGGGCCTGGATGTTTTCTTCGGTGGCGTCCACGGGACGATTGTGAAAGGCCGGCTTGAGCGACCCGATGTAGGCATCGAAAACAGAGGTGATGGGAACGGTGAGGAATTCGATACCCAGATTTTTTGCCAGACATTGCGCGTCGGATTTGCTGCCTTCGGACGAGTATGGACCCGGCATGGAAACACCGAGGACGTTTTCCTTGCCCAGCGCGTCGACGGCGATGGCCGCGACTACGGCGGAGTCCACTCCACCGCTGAGGCCGACGATGGCTTTGCTGAAATTGCATTTGCGGACGTAGTCACGCGTTCCGGTGATGATGGCCTGGTAGGCGTAGGCGATTTCTTCCTTTGTTTGCGGGTGGATGTCGCCTTTGCCGGTGACCGTGTCAAGCAGGACGAGGTCTTCCTCGAAGGCTTTGGCTTGCGCGGCGATATGGCCGTCGGGCGTAAGAGCCATGCTGGCGCCGTCGAAAATGAGGGAGTCGTCGCCGCCAACCTGGTTAACGTAGATAATCGGGCGGCGATGCTGCTGCGCTATGGAGCGGAGCATCTCGATGCGCAGGGAGCGCTTGTCGATGGTGTAGGGCGAGGCGGAGATATTTAGAAGAATGCTAGTTCCCTGCTGGACTAATTCGGTGACAGGATCGCGGGCGTAACGCGGTTTGGCCCAGAAATTTTTGTCGTTCCAGACGTCCTCGCAGATGGTGATGCCGAGCTGTTCGCGGCCCATGCCGTAGACGTAATCTTTTTCACCGGGCTGGAAGTAGCGCGATTCGTCGAAGACGTCGTAGGTGGGCAGAAGCATTTTGCTTTGTTCGAAAACGACGCGGCCGTCCTGGATGAGTGCGGCTTTGTTGGCGATGGCCGGCCCGTTACGCGGATGATCGACGCGGCCTGCAAAGCCTACGACAGCGGGAAGCGGCATGCGGTAGGCGATGTCTTTTAGGGTGTCGAGATTGCGCTGGATGAAGGCGGGGCGCTCGAGGAGATCGAGCGGGAGATAGCCGCAGATACAGAGCTCGGAGAAAACGGCGAGTTCCGCTCCACGGCGTTTGGCTTGGTCCGCAAGGTCGAGAATGCGGGAGGAGTTGCCTTCAAAGTCGCCGACGGTTGGGTTGAATTGGGCGAGGGCTATCTTCATTCGGACTGAAGATTAGGATAAGGCTTTGCAGGGTACATTGTCTAATCGACACGCTCCACCAAAGCTGTAGCTCAGGCCTTCAGGCCTGAGGGTTTTCGCGGCGAATCAGCGATCTTGCCCGTGTACTGGAAACCCTCACCCCTGAAGGGGTGAGCTACAGACTTAATCGGCGCCGGCGGCTTCGCGCTGTGCGAAGGAGGTCTCGGCGGTGAGGCCGAACATTTCGAGGAGACGGGCCTGGACGCGGTCGGTGGTGGCGTTGATTTCGTCGACGCCGAGGTCCGCTTCGCTGACGCGATAACGCAGCTTCTTTTGCCCCACGGGCGTTTCCACGATGCGCAGGACTACATCGGCGACTTCCTGGGGATTGCCGCCTGCCGCGGACAGAAGCGCAGTCATCTTGGACGGAATATTATTGGTGCTGCCGTAGGTGTCCGCGCGAGACTGGTCCGAAGCCGTAACCATGTTGCCAAAAACCGGAGTCTGGTAGGCGCCGGGTTCGACGACCACGGATTCGATTCCTTGCGAGGCGAGCTCGTAACGATAGGTTTCGGCAAGCGCTTCCATGGCGAACTTGCTGGCGGTGTAAAGAGAGAACGCGGGGATGACCACACGGCCTGCGCCGCTGCTGATGTGCATCAGCAAGCCATGGCGGTGGCGGCGCATGTGGGGAAGGACGGCGCGATTGACCCGGACGCAGCCCATGAAGTTGGTGTCCATGATCTGCTGCGCTTGTTGCGTGGTGATGGCTTCGGCGAGGCCGATGAGGCCGTAGCCGGCATTGTTGATGGCTATGTCGATGCGGCCGGATTGGGCGATGGCGCTGCGAACGGCAAGCTCCACGGAGGCGTCGCTGGTGACGTCGCACTCGAGCGTGAAAATCGAGAGCGATTCCCTGCTGGCCAGCGCGAGGAGATCAGCAGCGTTTTTGGCGTTCTTGCCCTGGGGATCGCGCATGGTGGCAAAGACGGTGTGGCCGTGGCGGGCGAGGGTTTCGGCGAAGAGGCGGCCGAAGCCGGTGCTGGCGCCGGTGATGAAGATTACCTGCTTGAGATCCATGGGGGAGCCTCCATGCAGCATTTATGGTGCTTGTATGCCGGGCGGAAGTAAATAGGATTCAAGACAAGGAAGGGGGGACACAGAGAAGGAGCGCAGAGTTCGCGGAGAAGAAAAGGCTCCTGGTTGCCAGGAGCCTCGGAAGATACGGGAGAAAAATCGCCGGCCTCGGAAGGTCGCCGCTACAAATGCTTAAACGCTGAAGGAACTGCCGCAGCCGCAGGTGCTCTTGACGTTGGGGTTGTTGAACTTGAAGCCGGCGCCTTCGAGGGTTTCGACGTAGTCGATTTCCACGCCTTCCAGATACATGGAGCTCATCTGGTCGACGGCAACCTTCAAGCCGTTGAAATCCACGACTTCATCGGAGTCGTTGGTCTGGTTTTCGAACGCCATGTGGTATTGAAAACCGGAGCAGCCGCCGCCGACAACGGCAACACGCAGAGCCACCGGTACAGGGGTCTGCATGGACATGATTTCCTTCACTTTTACGGCGGCAGTGGGCGTGAGATTAATCATAATTCTTATGGCCTCCACTCGCGGAATCTTCCGCAAGGATAGATACGTTGTTAGTATAACACAGGTACGAAGAGCGCATAGCCGAGTGTCGAATAGAGCGAACTCTGTTGCCAAACCATCAATCCGATGCAGGAAAGCAGAGAACAGCGATCAGATAACAGGTGGCAAGAAAACCCTGAACTTAGCGCACTTCGACAAGCTGTGTCACTTCCCTTAATATAGATGCCCTATGAAACATACGGTTACATTGTTGCCTGGCGAAGGAATAGGACCCGAGGTTTCGGCGGCGACCCAGCGCGTTCTGGACGCCTCGGGCGTGAAGATCGACTGGGAGGTTCTGGGCGCGCGCGCGGAAAACACCGACAAGAAGACGGTTGGCGCGGAGGTGCTGAACGCCGCGGCGATCGATTCCGTGCGGCGGAATAAGGTGGCGCTGAAAGGTCCGATGGCGACGGCGATTGCCGGCGGAGCACGCAGCGTGAACGTGGCGCTGCGGAAGAGCCTGGAGCTGTACGCAAACCTGCGACCGGTAAAGAATCTGCCGGGAGTGAAGTCGCATTTCGAGGGCGTGGACGTGGTGATCGTGCGGGAGAACACCGAGGATTTGTATTCGGGGCTGGAGCACGAAGTGGTGCCAGGCGTGGTGGAGAGCCTGAAAATTATTACCGAGAAGGCTTCGACGCGGATCGCGAAGTTCGCGTTCGAATATGCGCGGAAGATGGGACGGAAGAAGATCCACGCGATTCACAAAGCGAACATCATGAAGATGAGCGACGGGCTATTTTTGCATTCGGTGCGTGCCGTGGCGGAAAAGTACAAGGACATTGAGTATAAAGAGCTGATTGTGGACAACGCGTGCATGCAGATCGTGATCAATCCGGACCAGTTTGACGTGCTGCTGCTGCCGAATTTGTATGGCGACGTGATGAGCGACCTGGCGGCAGGGTTGGTGGGTGGATTGGGCGTGGTGCCCAGCGGAAACATCGGGGCGGACAGCGCGATTTTCGAAGCGGTGCACGGGACGGCGCCAGATATCGCGGGCAAGGGATTGGCGAATCCCACAGCCCTGCTGATGAGTTCCATCCTGATGCTGAATCATCTGGGAGAGGATTCAGCGGCGGTGCGGATTGAGAAGGCACTCATAAAGGTCTACAAAGAGGGAAAGCACGTCACCAAGGACGTGGGCGGGAAAGCGGGGACGCAGGAGTTTACCGACGCGGTGATCGCCGCGCTGCCGAAGAGCTGAAGGCGCGAACAGATAGCAGCGATCAGATAGCAGGAAGCGGAGGAATCGCCGAGGGGTTCCCTGTCCCTAGAACTTCGCGCGGGCGGCGATTTGGCGGATTTCGGCGTTTTCGATGGTGCGGCGGTGGAGTTTTTCGACCGTGGCTTGCAGCATGGCGCGGCCGATGTCCTGGCCGTGGATGTAGCGATTCGGGAACGGTTTTAGCAGTAGCCGGCCGAGTGGCTGGATGTAGCCGTAGATTTTCGGAAGACTCGGCGAAGGTTTGGCATCAATGAAGGCGGGGCGCCAGCAGTCGGCGTCGACCAGTTCGATAAGATCGTGCTCGGTTTGCGCTTTCACGCGGGCCCAGAACATCCGGCTGCCCGCCTTGGTTCCCTGCCCACTGATGTAATGGAACGCCGCGCCGGGGCTTTTGGCTTTGAGCATATTGGCGGCGGCGAGCGGATACGAGTAGGAGATGGTGCGGTACTCCTCCTGCGAAACCTGCGTGGCGGAGATGCCGAGGCAGAACAGGCAGGCGTCTATGGAGCAAAAAGCTTCTTCCACGATCGCGTAATCCAGAAAATCCTTGTGGACGTAGGTGCGCAGCTTGGGAGAAGTGTGCATCATCGGGCGGCGTGTGATGGCGCGGACTTCGTCAACGATGGGCGCGGCGAGACACGCATCAAGCACGGCTGCGCCGGCGGAACCGCTAGCGCCAAAGAGAAGAATTTTCATCAGAGAAGTTTACATTGAGGGCTGAAAATTGCACATCAGGGTGACGAGCTAGATGATGAGTCGTAAGAGTGAGATTGAGGAATGTTCATGATTAAACGGCAATCGCGCGAGGCCAGAGAGCAATCCAGCGAACAGGCTAAGGAGAAGCTACAGACTTGGAAGGACAGCCTCCTTGGCGACGGCCCGCGGTTCGATCTTCCCCTCCACAAGCGAGGTAGGAGAAACCCTCGCAAAGAGCTAGAACACAACCCGCACCCTCAGACACCAAGGGCTGTGGCACCCGGCGTGGCGCTCCTATCGGGACGTCAGGTTAACCTGGGGAAAGTGAATATTCAGCTTGAAGCAAACGTAGAGAACCAGAATGGCGCCCAGTGTAGACAAGATGAGGCCCGCAGGATGGTAGCGTTCATTTGCCGGACGCGAA
>Ga0210403_10000787_pt1 | contig 31677 bp, 32 predicted proteins | sample IncBWC19MmetaG_FD_150863 | JGI IMG/M metagenome (GOLD analysis project Ga0210403, IMG submission 150863) | Forest soil microbial communities from Barre Woods Harvard Forest LTER site, Petersham, Massachusetts, United States - Inc-BW-C-19-M | ecosystem: Environmental > Terrestrial > Soil >...
CGGCGCCGGCGGGAGGAAAAAGGAATTCGGCAACCCTGCGGAATTCCGCTTCAAGGACTATGTCGACGATGCGGCTTCGCTGGTCGACTATCTCCGCGGCAGCAGCAAGTTCTCGAAGCTGGCGGTGATCGGGCATAGCGAGGGCGGCCTGGTCGCAATCCTCGCCGCGCGGCGCGTACCGGTCGACCGCCTGGTGCTGCTCACCACATCGGCGCGGAAACAGGGCGACCTGCTGAAGGCGCAGCTCGAGAAGCAGCTGCCGCCGGAGAAGTTCGAGCCGATTGCAAAAGCGATCGACGCCATCATGGCCGGCCAGATCGTCGATCCGCCGCCGGCGGGGCTCGCGATCGCGCCCTCGATGCAGCCCGGCATCGCCTCCGCCTTCACCGAAGATCCGATCGATGCCCTGAGGAAGATCGATTTGCCGACCCTGATCATCGCCGGCGGCCGCGACCGCCAATTGGCGCGGCTCGATTTCCTGGCGCTGACCACGGCCGACTTCGCCGCGAAGTCGGCGTGGCTGCCCGATATGAACCACGTGCTGGTCGATGTGAGCGACGAGGCCGACGACGTCGCGAGTTACAATCAGGCGGAGCGGCCGCTCGATCCGGACCTGATCGAGACGGTGGCGGAGTTTATCAGCGAGAAAGACACGCGTGAGCCGCGCTGAATCCTCAGCTGTCGTCCCGGCCAAGCGACCAGGTCCGCCGTAGCTCAACGAGCGAAGGCGGAAGCGCGAGCCGCGACATAACCACAGGCTTTCGTGCTTGCGAAGGCTGGGGCCCCAGCGCGCCCAATAATGACGGCCTGTGGTTATCGGTCCCTGCTTGGCGCCTTCGCTAAAGCGTCGGCGTCCTTAAAGCGCGATGAGATTGGGTTGAATCGTCATCGCGCTTTAACTTTTTGATTGAGCATGATCTTTTCGGAAAACCGCTACACACTTTTCCGGATCATGCTCTAGACTTCACCGCGCCGAAGCCTCTCGGCGTAGGCGGGTCGCAGGGACGACACCGTCAGAGCGCCTCGCCCTTCAAGAGCCGCGGCACTTCGCCCGACAGCCCGGCGGCCTGGCGGATGAACATCTCCTTCAGCGGCGGCGCGCGATCGACCAGGCCGAGCCCGATATCGCGGACGGTACGCAGCAGCGCCGACTTGTTCGAGAACAACACATTGAGCGAGTTGGTGGCGAGCCCCATGGCCATGGTGTCGAAGCGCCGCCAGCGCTGATAGCGCTCGAGCACGTCGCCCAGGCCAAGATCGATGCCGAGCCGCGCCGCATCGACCACGACTTCGGCCAGTGCGGCGACATCCTTCAGGCCGAGATTGAGGCCCTGCCCCGCGATCGGATGAATCACATGCGCGGCGTCGCCGACCAGCGCCAGCCGGTCCGCGATGAAGGAGCGCGCCACGAAATAGCCGAGCGGAAACGCGCGCGGCTTGTCGAGCACCTTGATCTCGCCGAGATGCAGGCCGAAACGCTGTTCGAGCTCGCTCAGAAATTCGGTCTCGCCGAGCGCGATGATGCGCGCCGCCTCGCTGCGCTTCTCGGTCCAAACCAGCGAGGAACGGTTGTTCGTCAGCGGCAGGATCGCAAACGGACCCGCGGGCAAAAAATGCTCTTCGGCACGGCCGTGATGGTCGCGCTCATGGCCGACAGTGACGACAATGCCGGACTGATCGTAGTCCCAGCCATGGGTGGCGATGCCGGCGCGCTCGCGCAGCTTTGAGCGCGCGCCGTCGGCCGCGACCAGCAGGCTCGCATCGACGACCGTGCCGTCGGCCAACGTCACGTTGATGCCGTCCGCATGCGCGTCGTACGAGGTAACCGCGGTCGCGCGCAGGTCGATGCCATGCGCGGTGGTGCGCGTCACCAGCGCATCGATCAGGTAGCGATTCTCGACCATATGCGCGAACGGCTCGCCCGGCTCGACATGGCCGGCAAAGGTGAGGAACACCGGGCGCGTGGCGTCTTCGAGCCTGGAATCGGTGACCACCATGTCGAGGATCGGCTGCGCGGTGGAGGCGATATCGCCCCAGACGCCCAGCGCCCCGAACAGCCGCCGGCAAGCCGCGACAATGGCGGTGGCGCGGCCGTCGCGGCTCGGACGAACGCCAAGCGCCGGATCGGCCACGATCACCGCAACCTCGGCGCCGAGCCCCTGGCGCAGCGCCAGCGCCAGCGCCAGCCCGGCAAAAGAGCCGCCGCAAATGACAATGCTTCGCTGTGCTGACATGGAAACCTGCTTACTCACACGCTTGCGCTGCCATTATAGCTGGGCGAAACAGGTTCGTGAAACAAGCCCCATCCGCCGTCATTCCGGGATGGCGAATGACGCAGAAAGCCGATCGATGTCCAAAAGCCTGATCGACCTGATCTCCATCCTCGATCTCGAGCCGCTCGAGGTGAATTTGTTCCGCGGCAACAGCCCGAAGACGAGCTGGCAGCGGGTGTTCGGCGGCCAGGTGATCGGGCAGGCGATGGTGGCGGCCTGCCGCACCGTCGAGGGCCGGCTGCCGCACTCGATCCATTGCTATTTCATCCTGCCCGGCGATCCGCAGATCCCGATCGTCTACCAGGTCGAACGCTTGCGCGACGGCAAGAGCTATTCGACCCGGCGCGTCACCGCGATCCAGCATGGCAACGCGATCTTCTCCATCATGGTGTCGTTCCACGCCGAGGAGCCGAGCAGCTTCGACCATCAGGAGAAAATGCCCGACGTGCCGCCGCCGGAGAAACTCACGGCCGAGGAAGTCTCCAAGCAGCCGATGTTCAAGGAGATGCCGGAGTTCATCCGCCGCTATTACGAATCCGACCGGCCGATCGAGCTGCGTCCGGTCGAGCTCGGCCGCTATTTCGGCCAGAGGATCCAAGACGGCCGCATCCATGTCTGGATCCGCACCGCCGCGAAACTGCCGGACGATCCGGCGCTGCATCTCTGCGCGCTGGCCTATGCCTCGGATTTTTCGCTGCTCGATGCGGTGATGGCACGCTACGGCCGCACGCTGTTCGACCGCCGCATGATGCCGGCGAGCCTCGATCACGCGATGTGGTTTCACCGCCCGTTCCGCGCCGACGAATGGCTGCTTTACGCGCAGGATTCGCCGAGCGCGCAAGGCGGCCGCGGGCTGACCCGCGGCCTGATCTTCAAGCCCGACGGCACGCTGGTGGCTTCCGTCGCGCAGGAAGGCTCCGTGCGCGAGCGGCGCTGAAGCATGATCCGGAAAAGTGTTCAGCGGTTTTCCCTCGCGACAAACGCGTAGCGTTTGCGCGGAGATCATGCTCAAAGGCTATTACGCGGCGTAAGCCCCGCGCTCGACCAGCGCGGTTTGCGACACGAACCACTTGGCGTACCAGCGGAGGATCCACGGGATCGGAATGATCAGGATGAAGAGAAGGCTCATCACGATGGTGCGCCAGAGCACCTGAAGTCCCGAACCGTTGAAGACGACCTCGCGCCGCGTGCCGGCGAGGTTGCGGCAGATCCATCGCATCCAGAAGGTGATCACCCAGGCCCAGCCGATGACCGTGAAAATCGAGACGAACATCAGCAATTGAAAGCCGATGAACGCCCAGATGCTGCCCTCGAACGTGATCGGAAGGGGCTGACCGTTCGAGCTCAGATGGCTGACCACCCACCGCATGAGCATCCAGGACAGGGCAGCCTGCGCAGGGATGCCAAGGAGCTGGAGTCTGTTGTCGATGACACCGATATATCCCACCAGCGCCAGGCCGACGATCACGTACCAGATATCGCCGACCTGGCCGGTGAAAGCGAGATTGGGACGTCCCGGCACATTGATTTTGGGAAACAGCCAACGGTAATAGGCCGTCACGACCCAGGGCGAGGGAATGACGAAGATCTGGCCGATGACCAGAAGGATGCAGTATCCGAGGAACGACCACAGCGGCAAATCGATCGACAATGCCCCGGTGCCATAGCCGCCGCCTGCATATCCGCCTGCGCCCATCACCGCGCCGCCTTGCGGCATCATCGGCGGCGGCGCGCCGCCACCAGCCATCAATCCCGGCACCTCGCCGGCCTTCTGCCAGCCGGCCATGCCCTCGCACCAGACCAGCGTTTGCACGCTGACCTGCCCGCGCGCGATCAGGTCGCGAAACTGCGCCTCCGGATAGGGACCTTGTTGTTGCCCGCCAGCTGCAAAAAACCAGGATCGGTTGGACATGCGCTTCCCCCAAAGACCACTGAGTAGGGTCGACCAAAAACAACACCACGAAAACGGCGGGTCCCTTTGAGCCCGCCAAACACCCATATTCTGACGGAGGAGGCGCGGCCCTGTACAGGGCTTGGAGGTCACAGCGCGGAAGGATTCCGCGTAGCGCTGCAAGTTTTTTGTGCCATTTGCTCGAAAAGATGCCAGATTTGCGCCGGCACCGACCGGCCGCTGCCGTAGCTTTGGGGAAACGAAGGGCCTGACCATGAAACTCGTCGTCGCGATCATCAAACCCTTCAAACTGGACGAGGTCCGTCAGGCTCTCACCGGCATCGGCGTGCACGGCATGACCGTCACCGAAGTCAAGGGCTACGGTCGCCAGAAAGGCCACACCGAGATCTATCGCGGTGCCGAATATGTCGTGAATTTCCTGCCAAAACTGCGGATCGAGATCGCGGTCGCCTCCGAGCTCGCCGACAAGGCGGTCGAGGTCATCACCGCCAACGCGCGCACCGGCCAGATCGGCGACGGCAAGATCTTTGTGACGCCGATCGACCATGCGCTGCGCATCCGCACCGGCGAGACCGACAGCGACGCGCTCTGATCATCTCCAAAACGCCGCCGCCAACGATGCCGAGCGGCGATCAATAACCGACGAACCTGCCGGGAACGTCGTGAGGCACATTTGATCCCTGCAGCGCTGCGCCGATCACAACAGCTGCGATTGTCACGCTGACGACGCCGGCCTTAGCGGCGCCGTCCGAAGTCAGCACCGCCGACACCGCGTGGATGATGGTCGCGACCGCGCTGGCGCTGATGATGACCCTCCCGGGGCTGGCGCTGTTCTACTCCGGCATGGTGCGCAACAACGGCGAGAGGTTTTCCGTGCCGTAGCCCTGCCGCCGGCCGAGCACTTTGGCCCAGACCGCCGCTGCCGGCAGAGAGATGCACGACAAGACCGCCGGCAAAATCCAGCACGCCACCGTACCGAGAAAGCCGCCGCCCCAGACCCAATGCGCCAGGGCACATAGAATCTGAGCACATAGAACCTGGGCACATAGAACATGAACCAGGTGGCGGAGAACAACAGATTGGCCGAAAACCGCATGCGTTCGACGATCGAGCCCACCAGCGGTCGGCGGGGGTAACCTACGCCTGCTCAAGCTGGTCGGCGTCTTCGTACCGCTCCGGGTTTCCGGGGAACACAAGATGGAGGGCCTCGATATGACCCAGCATGGCGAGGCGCTGCAGTGATTTCTCTATCCTGATACCGTCAAGCTGCGCGTGTTCTGGGCAGCCTTTATGACTGAACCTTGGCACGCTCACGAATTGAGCAATCCTGCCTAAGTTTTGCGCGCGACCGAATGGCGCAGTTCTCGCCGACACCCGCCCGGCGCGAAAATACCCGCGTTCATAATTCGTTAGGCCGATGTCGCCGATCTGGCACGGCATTTGATTCTATGGGTCCTGGCTGTGGCCGCGTAGTGAACTTTCTCCGCGTGGTGAACCTCAGTCGAGAACGCCCGGTTCACGTCCGTACCGGGCACAAGCGGGGATAGGACCCATGAAAATTGTTATGGCGATCATCAAGCCATTCAAGCTCGAAGAAGTCCGTGATGCCCTGACCGCCATTGGCGTTCACGGTCTCACGGTGACGGAAGTCAAGGGATATGGCCGGCAAAAAGGCCATACGGAAATTTACCGGGGTGCAGAATATGCGGTGAGTTTCCTGCCCAAGATCAAGATCGAAGTCGCTGTTGCATCCGAACAAGTCGACAAGACCATCGACGCCATCACCACGGCGGCGAAAACCGGCCAAATCGGCGACGGCAAGATCTTCGTCATCAACCTCGACCATGCGATTCGCATTCGCACCGGCGAGGCCGATGCCGCGGCCCTCTGATTTCGCGCTCACCCTTATCACTCAGGAGACTACAAAATGACGTTTAAGCGTCCCAACAGCGCGGGATTGGCGGCCCTCGCAATTCTCGCAGGGCTCTGTGCCATTGCGCTCGTCGATCCGGCGGTGGCTCAAACCGCGGCGCCCGCGGCCGACGCAGCCAAGGACGCGGCACCCGCCGCTGCCGCAGCGCCCGCCCCCGTTCCGAACAAGGGCGACGTGGCCTGGATGCTCACCTCCAGCGCGCTCGTTCTGATGATGTCGATCCCCGGCCTCGCGCTGTTCTATGGCGGTCTCGTCCGCACCAAGAACATGGCGTCGGTTCTGACCCAGGTGTTCGCGATCGTCTCGATGATCGGCGTGACCTGGACCCTCTACGGCTACTCGATGGCCTTCTCCGACGGCGGCAGCATGACCCCATGGGTCGGCGGCTTCACCAAGGCCTTCATGCACGGCGTCGATGGCAACTCGACCGCGGCAACGTTCTCCAATGGCGTCGTCATTCCGGAACTCGCCTATTTCGTGTTCCAGATGACCTTCGCCATGATCACCCCTGCCCTGATCGTCGGCGCCTTCGCCGAGCGCATCAAGTTCTCGGCGGTGATGCTGTTCATCCTGCTGTGGTCGACCTTCATCTACTACCCGATCGCGCACTGGGTCTGGTACGTGGCTGCTCCGGATGACGTCGCCAACGCCGCCAAGGCCTTGGCTGCCGCCACCGACGCGGCGGCGAAGACGGCCGCGCAGGCCAAGCTCGACGAAGTCACCGGCGCTGTCGGCTGGCTCGCGGGCGCCGGCGCGCTCGACTTCGCGGGCGGCACCGTGGTGCACATCAATGCCGGTATCGCGGGCCTCGTCGGCGCGCTGATCATCGGCAAGCGCACCGGCTACGGCAAGGATCTGATGGCTCCGCACTCGCTGACCATGACCATGATCGGCGCCTCGCTGCTCTGGGTCGGCTGGTTCGGCTTCAACGCCGGCTCGAACCTCGAGGCCAACGGCACCACCGCGGTTGCCTTCGTCAACACCATGGTTGCGACCGCCGGTGCGGCACTGTCCTGGATGATCTTCGAATGGATCTTCAAGGGCAAGCCCTCGCTGCTCGGCATCTGCTCGGGTGCGGTCGCGGGTCTCGTGGCCGTGACGCCGGCTTCCGGTTTCGCCGGTACGATCGGTGCACTGGTGCTCGGTCTCGTGGTCTCCCCGATCTGCCTGTTCTTCGTCTCCGGCGTGAAGAACACCTTCGGCTATGACGACGCGCTGGACGTCTTCGGCGTCCACTGCATCGGCGGCATCGTCGGTGCGCTCGGCACCGGCATCCTGGTCAACCCTGCCCTCGGCGGCGTCGGCATCACCGACTACACCAACATCACGGGCAACAATGCCGGTACCTACGACCTCGTCACCCAGATGATCGCACAGGGCAAGGCCGTGCTGGCCACGCTGGTGTGGTCGGGTGTCGGATCTGCGATCCTCTACAAGATCGTCGACGTGATCGTGGGCCTGCGTCCCTCGGTGGAAGCCGAGCGCGAAGGTCTCGACATCACCGACCACGGCGAGCGCGCCTACAACTACTGATTTCCTCCCGGGACTTAGGTCTCACAAGACCTAAGTCCACAACTTCGGTTTGGGCACATACCCGGCAATGCCCCGACCGTTGAGGGGCTCCAGCGCAAGTTGGAGCCCCTTTCTTTTTGCTCCTCCCGCAGCTCGATCGCACGGATAAGTGTGTGCACTGGGAACACATTTGCCGGAATGCGGTTGAATACTCCGTCACTCCAGATGGAGCCCGAAATGGACAAAGTAAAAATAAACGCTTTGAGCGCAGCGGCCCTGCTGATTGCGGTTTTTGCCGCCGGACCAGTTGCGGCCCAGGAGGTGATCAAAGACCCGGGCAAATGCGCTCAATACTATCCCAACGCGAACTGTAATAACTACGGTCCAGGAAACCCGTACAGGGGACCACAGAGCTATCAGAGCGGCTGGCGCAACGGATATGCCTGGGAGCGATATCCCGCGCATCGCTATCGCCGCCATCACTCCTGGCGATAGTGGTCCGACCGTGCTGTTTGGGCAGGCACCCGGCCGACATCAACGCATCGTCAAAGGCCGAATCATGACGAAAGACCCGCGAATCAAGCAGATAGACGAGTTCAAGCAGGCCGCTCGGCAATTGCAGGCCGATGATAATGAGGCTGGATTCAACGAGAAGCTGTCCAAGATCGCTCGCCATAAGCCTGTGGACAGCAAGCCGGAAGACGACAGGTAGCCGAATCTCATAGCTTGGCCGGGGCCAGATAGACCTACCGGCTCAGATGGCGCTTCCGAGCGTCAATCGGCGGGAACGTCGCATTTTGCACGACGCCTCGCAGGGAGCACCCTGGTCCGCTCCCTAAATTTCCTATGGGTTTGGAAAGTTACTAGTTCCCGACGTCGACGGCCATTTTGCCGGCGTCTTCCCCCGAATAGAGGCAACCCAAGGACATCTCTTCCGTTCCTGTGCGATCCGCACCTGGTCGGATCGGCAACGCCAAAAAAAGATTGCCAAAGCCCTGCGCGGCGTCCGAAATTGCGTTGCAAACAAATCCGGGAGGACGTCATGAAGCTCGAAGGCGGATGCTATTGCGGGGCCGTGCGCTACGTGGCCGAGGGCGAGCCGATGATGCAGGCGCAATGCCATTGCCGCGAATGCCAGTACATCACCGGCGGTTCGCCCAACATGTTCGTGGTGATGCCGCCCGACGGCTTCAGATACACCAAGGGCGCGCCGAAGCAGTTTGCGCGCAAGGACCTGGAGAAACCGGTCACGCGCGAGTTCTGCGCCGAATGCGGCACCCATGTCGTGACCCGGCCGCAGCGGCCGGTGGTGGTGATCAAGGTCGGTACGCTCGACGAGCCCGCCCAGATCATGCCGCAGATCGCGATCTTCACCATCGACAAGCAGCCGTTCCATCATGTGCCGGACGGGATGCCCGCGTTCGAGCGGATTCCGCAGCGGTAGCGACGCTAGCCACCTTCGGACGACAGCAGGACAATAAACAAAAGGGCCGGCTCAGAGAGCCGGCCCTTTGCAACCGATTCCGAGTTTCTTTTAGTACTTGGCGATGATCGGGCCACCAAAGCGATAGTTCACGCGGACCAGGCCCATATCGACATCCTGGCGGATACGCAGGGGAGTGCCTACGCCGCCGAAGACCGACGTCAGCGTAACGTTGCGGTTGTCCAGGAAGATGTGGTCGTACTCGAAGCCGACCGACCAGTTCGGCGCAAAGCCGATCTCGACACCGGCGCCGACCGTGCCGCCCCAGCGGGTTTCGTTGCCGGACGCAAAAAGCGGACCGCCTGGTACGGCGAAGATGTTATACTTGTCGCTGACAACAGCGGCGCCGCCCTTCACATAGGCAAGCACGTTGTTCCAGGCATAGCCGACCTGGCCGGTAATCAGCCCGAATGCGTCGATCCGGGTACGATCGGAGGCGCCGCCAAGCGGATTGCCACCGATGGGCGCGGTGTTGCTGCCGGAGAAATCGGCCCAGTTGCCCTGACCTTCGACGCCGAACACCCAGTTTGCCGACTGCCAGCGATAGCCGACCTGGCCACCGACGGTGCCGCCGGTCGAGTTATGGCAGCCTTCCGCAATGCCGGGGCCGACCACCGGGACGAGGTCCCAGCAGGTGTGGGCGGAACCGCCGCCACCGTTGATACCGATATAGAAGCCGCTCCAGTCATAGATCGCGGCCACCATCGGCGGCGCCTTGGTGTAAGGCCGGGCGGCCAGATCGGCCGCGCTGGCCGGAACCGAAAGTCCCAGCGCTACCGCGCCGACCGCAACAAGCAAAAGTTTCTTCATTTTGGCTCCTGGTATGCTTCTCGCGCCTGGAAGCGTTTGATCTGCCCAGCCGGCTGATCCGATGAGGCGCCGCAACCTAGGCGAGTCGGAGCCGCATGCCTGTAGCATCGCAGCCACACATGCGGCGGAATTCGCAACGGCTCCGCCGGGTGCGATGGCCGCAGCGATGGCGATGTCTCCCTCTAGACGGACGGCACCCAGACCCTGCCGTCGAACAGCCGGCGCGCCGTCCGGTAGAACGATCCCGCGCGCGCTCTCCATACGCCACCTTCCGACATGACATCGGCGTCCACCGTCAGCACGCCGGAAGGCATGCCGAGGCGGAGCGACTTGGTGCCTGCCGCGCCTGACAGCGCCTCGGCAACGACCGTGCCGGTGATGCGCGCGGCAACTGCCGTGCACAGCGAGATCGTGACCGGCAGCGCCCGGTGCGGCTGGCCGCTCGAGACCACACGAACGGTCAGGTCGACGCCGGCGGCCTGAATGGTCTCGCCGGTGAGCGTCGGCGCATCCTGGGGCGGACTGACGAACGCCATGAAGGGCACCGCACTGATGGCGCGCGCGGCCTCGGCGTCGGGCGCGATGCCCATTCGCGCCGATCCCTGCACCCTGATCTCGTCGAGCAGCCGCATGATCTTCGGATCGGCTTCGAGCTGCTCGGGCAACTCCGTGCCGGTCAGACCGATGTCCCCTGCACGAACAAACACCGCCGGGTTCGCGGCGTCGACCAGCGAAGCGTCGATCGCACCGAAACCCGGCACATCCAGCCGATCCATGGTTTTGCCCGATGGCAGCAATTTGCCGGTCGCCGCCGCGCCGGGTTCGACGAAATCGAGCCGCACCGGGGCTCCCGTGCCGGCCACGCCGGGGATGACGAGGTCGCCATCGTAGCGGGCACGATCGCCATCGAGCGGAAACGTGGCACGAATGATTTTCTTCGTATTGGTGTTGAAGATGCGCACCGTCGCGGTGTCGCCGCCCGCGCGGATCAGGCCTTCATCGACCGCGAACGGGCCGACCGCCGAGCTCATGTTGCCGCAATTGCCCTTGTAGTCGACCGCCCGCTCCCGCACCTGGACCTGCGCAAAGGTGTAGTCGATGTCGGCATCCTCCCGCGCCGAGGGCGCGAGCACGCAGACCTTGGATACCGAGGAGACGCCGCCGCCCATGCCGTCAAGCTGGCGGCCGTAGGGATCCGGCGATCCCATCGCCGCCGTGAACAAGCTGTCCCAGGCCGCGCGATCTTCCGGCAGGTCGCGCGCGTGGAACATGATCGCCTTGCTGGTGCCGCCGCGCATGAAGACGGCGGGAATCGGACGCTGCATGGAAGGAGCTTTCTGGCGTAGAGCAAGCGACCATCCGGCCGCGCTCTATTTGTGCCTCGGCATGTAGTCGTCAGTCCAGCTCAGCGGCGACCAAAATGGCCGCCATGCGCCAAAACCGGACCTTCCGCCGTCGGTGGTGCCCGGTGCTCTTGGCGATGCCGGTAACGACGAATACGGTAGCCGCGCCAACCATCATTGGATGTTCCGCAGTCATCGGCGCCTCCAGGTGTTTGACCGTGACCGGTACCGCCTAACCTCGTTCGGTGAGGAATACCAAAATGCAGCTTCCCTATCATGATCGCTATGCCTATTCGCCGATCGTTGACCGGCCGGACTACTCCTGGCCGGACGGAAAGCGACTGGCGGTCTATCTCGGCCTCAACATCGAACACTTCGCGTTTGGCGCGGGCGAAGGTCATCTCTTGACCGTGGCAGGCGCAGCGCCAGACCCGCGAACCTTCGCCTGGCGCGATTACGGCAACCGGGTCGGCGTCTGGCGCTGCCTCGAGCTGTTCGATGAACTGAACCTTCCGGCTGCTCACCTCATCAACACGGCTGTGTTCGACTATGCCCCCCGTATCGTCGACGCATTGAAGGCGCGCGGCGATGAATTCATCGGGCATGGCCGCACCAACGCCGAGCGGCACAGCCATATGTGGGAAGCCGACGAGCGGCGGTTTCTGCTGGAGGTTCGCGACGCGATCGAGCGCGCCTCCGGAAAGCCGCCGCGAGGCTGGATGGCGCCATGGATGGCGTCCACGCATCATACGCCCGACCTGTTGAAGGAGGTCGGCTTCGATTTCCTGATGGACTGGCCGGCCGACGATCAGCCGCTCTGGATGAAGACGCGCTGCGGTCCGATCATGAGCGTTCCCTACCCGATCGAGATCAACGACAGCCCGCAGATCCTGGTGAGGCATCACTCGCCGGGAGAATTCCGTGACTTCATCATCGGTCAATTCGAGGAATTGCTGCGTCAGTCGGCGAAACAGCCGCTGGTATGCGGCATCGCCTTGCACACGATGATCGTGGGCCAGCCCTACCGGCTCCGCATGCTCCGCGAGGCGTTGCAGCACATCGTCAGCCATCCGGAGAAGGACAAGGTGTGGTTCACGCGGCCGTCGGCCATCTACGACCATTGCGCCGCGCTGCCCGCAAGCCAATTTCCGCCGGCTTAGCCGCGACGCTATCTGGTCCCGATGTTCGCTGACGGCTTCCTGCCGATATGATATGCTAATGCTCCTCGCAGAGGAGAACGGGTTCCATGGCATACCCCGCATTGCGGGGGCAAGATGAGATGGGGGGCCAGGCCACACGATGGGAGGAGACGATGACCATCGAAAGCATTCTGAGGCGGAAGGGCACCGACGTTACGACAATAACTCCGGAAGCCAGCATCAAGAGGGCGGCAGACTGGCTCCGCGCAAAGAATATTGGCGCTCTCGTGGTGACGAGTGATAACGCGGTTCTTGGTCTCGTTTCCGAGCGCGAAATCGTTCATGCATTTTCTCGCTATGGCGAGACCGCCGGGTCGATGCCTGTGAAGGAAATCATGCAATACGGTGTGACCACCGTGTCCCCGGACGAGAGTGTCAATCGCGTGATGAAGCTGATGACGCACCATCGGGTGCGCCACATGGTGGTGCTACGCGGCGGCAAGCTGGCCGGCATCGTCAGCATCGGCGATGTAGTCAAGCATCGGCTGGAGGATCTGGAGCTTGAGACGAACGTCCTGCGTGATGTCTACAACGCCGCGCGTTGACAGCTCGTCGCCTCGATCCGTTTCCAATCTGAACGGCGGCCAACCCGCTTTGGGAGCTCGAGCGGTGGGACCACCGAGATCTCATCGTCTGTCGGCCCTTCAGGCCACTCCTGATAGACGACCGTCAGCAAGCAGCGCGCGCCATCATGGATCACACAAACCCACATCAAACCGGCATCTCGCGCCAATTTGAGGAGCAGGCCTCGGTCGCGCCCTTTCTTATTGGGCGTGATAGGCCTCGACCGCATGCGCCAGGAAAATGCCGGCGCTGAACAAACCAGTGATTACGACTGCTAACTCGACCATCGAGCGCATCCTTCGAGAATCACCCCCGCACAATCCTAGATAATGCCGAGGCCGGTCTGGCACCCGGCTGATCACGGCCCTTTGATAAAACGTCAGCGCGATCGGCGAGGGGAGAGAAGAATCCGGAACTGATATCGAGACCATAGGTCGCAGAGAGCTGCCACACGAACCGACTGGCGCCGCAAAACACCAGGACGGTCTTGAGCGCTTCGACCGACGCCACGAGCGAATCGGGGCTTTGTCCCTGGTAGCCCCGGGCACGCCAGGTGTTTCGGGGGGGACAGGTCGACCTTGCCCCTGATTCGCAAGCGCCGCCGAAACCGGACATCGGCCCAAGCCCGCGCGAATTGGAGTCCAACTGATTTGCGCAATTTATCGGGCGTGTTTTCCACCGCATTTTTGGCGCATTGCGCTCTCGAAATCGCACAAGCGAATCAATCGCTGAAATGAACCTGCGAGTGTTGCGCATCTCTCCTAGACGACGTGTCCCGGTTAATCTAAGCGTCGACGCGACAGCGTGTTTGCACCACGCCGCCGCGCCTAACCATCACAACCGACAGGAACGGTTCCAATGGCTGACGACACTACTGCCTCCGTTATTCCCCTTCATCAAGTCCCGCTGAAGAAGAAAGACAAGACGGGAGCTGGACGCGCCAAGGCCTACCGGCCGCGCAAAAGACAAACGCCAAAGGCCGCCATCACTGCAGAGGCTGAGCCTCTGTCTTCCGAGTCTTTGATCCCGCCGGAGTTTCTACCAGCAGATTGCGCAATTGCAGAAACGTCCGTCACGCAGCCGCCGGCTGCGACGTCGCATCCGGACGAACCTGTCGCACCATCGCGGCGCCACCTTGCCCCGGCTCTCTTATCGACCGCCGCCCTCGCCCTTGCTGTCGTGGGTATCACGATCAACGGTTGGTTTGCTCGATCATTAGGATCAAGCGACATGGCGGGATGGCTTTTCCTTGCTGTTGGCGTGGCCGCTGATCTGGTCGCCTTTGTTTTACCCTCCTGCGCCGCCAGTCTATGGCAGGCGGGACAGCGAGCGACTGCGCTGGTTGGCTGGGCCGTCTGGCTAGTGACATTCGTCTTCGCGGTAACGGCGGGCATCGGTTTCGCATCCAGCAATATCAGCGACGTGACGCTGGCACGTGGGTCACGCATCACCCCGGCCGTCACGAACGCGCAAGCCGCGCTGATGGACGCAATGGCGGCTCGCGACCGGGAGTGCAAAGGCGGCGTAGGGAAGTTCTGCCGCGAACGCGAAGCGGCGGTCGCGGAACGTCGCCAGGTTCTCGACTCAGCGATGACATCTGTCGGGCAAGCGGCAGACCCTCAAACCGACGCGGCTATCAAGCTCGTTACGTGGGTTTCCCGCGGCATGCTGCGGCCGGCCCCTGAAGACTTTGCTATGCTCCGGCTCATCTTGCTGGCCCTGCTGCCGCAGATTGGCGGAATACTGATCATGGTTGGGCGCCATTCCGCGTCCCTCACCCGCAGTAACGATCGCGCAACATCCTCGTTACCTCGTCCGGCGCTTCGACCCGTTGGGGAAGAAGCCGCGGGGTGAATGGTAAATTGAACGTGCCCAAGGGATTGTTGATCAACAGCGCATGAAGTGAGCGTGGTGGTATATTAGGCTCCAGATCAGCGACGAAAAAGCCGAGCGCTACCTGCGTTGCAGGGACTGCTCACAAGTGCGAGGCTATCGGTACAAACGGAGTCATCTGGTGGCGCTGCGACCGACGAAGCCATCTGCGACTGACCCGGCGTCCACATCGTGGTCGGGAGAACGATGATACGGCCCGCTTACGTAACGAAGAGCGTACGCCTCGGAATAATCCTGACGCTGATAACGTCTGGGACGCTCATATTTCTTGTATTCTTCGCGAAGCATTTTTACTCGGCTCTGGTGTTGACCAATGTCCTTGCTTTTCAACTTAGCTTCATTTGGACGTGTGCAGAATTGCTCGACGGGCCTGACGAAGAGTCGTCTAACGATGAAAAGCGAGGCGGGGATTATTCGCATTAGCGTCGGACCGTCCAGCTGGTCATACCAATTCATCGAGTAGCGCCTTGGCTGCTGTCAGATGAGCGTGTCGAAGGCTTCCATAAAGGGGGTGGCTCTTATTTGGATTTTCGCGCTTCTTCGTTGGTTGGTTGGTCCCACTTCCCTTCCAGCTTTTGCTCGAAAATTTGCGCGGGCGGACCCTGGTGAGCTTTGGCAAAGCCCTCGAGTGGCAGCAAAGTAATAATGGTAACGACGTTTGCATTGACTCCCTCGAGGGAAAGCATCTGACCCGAGTCCAATGCACGGACAAAGCTCGCGTCGGCAACCGACGCAGCCACGCATCCATTGGCAAGGCAAATGGTATAGGGAATATTCATCGAGCTGTTCTTGTCGACGGTCAGCTTCATGCCCGGCTGCAGGAAGGATCCCGGCGGAATGAAAATCTGCAGCCTCGCAACAGCGGCATCTTCTCGTTCGATCAGATCGACCTTGAGAGCGATCTGACCGGTGTCCCACTTGCCGTTGATGGATGTACGGCAGACCATTTTCGTGTCGGCGTCCTGCACGCCCCTGAAGCACAATTTTGTCCAGTCGGAGAACGTAAGGTCGCGAGCCTGCTGCTGCCCGCGCGCCGCGATCTCCTGCTCGGTGAAATCGGGCGTCGCAGGCACATCGCCAAACGGTATGACTTGCTGACCGCTTGAAACGGTCATCGCCAGCGAGCTACACAGCGCGGCCAGAATGGCTGCGACCGATCGTCCGCTCACCAGATTGCAGCGTGCGCCAGAACTTCTCATCGATGCCTCCTGAGGAATTCGCTGACCAGGGGCGCCCAGATTCGGACAGCGTCGGCAGAGTCAATAAAAAAATGCCCGTCCTCTCCGAAATCCGGCAGCAGATGATACTCCACATCGCCGCCGGCAGTCCGAAAAGCCGACGCCAATCGCATCGAAAGATCCGGCCCGAAATAGCTGTCGTTGTGCGTATAGAGCCATAGCATTGGTATCCGCGCCGTTCGTCCGAACTGAGCCACTGCCTCGACCAGACGATCCGGCGCGCAATTATTGTTGGGTTTGCCATTGTAGTGACCGCCGCGACCGGCCTCGAAGCCGATGATCGCGCGGACCGAAGTCGGATTCTGGCTGGCAAGCGCGATCGCGCCCCAGCCGCCACCTGATTGACCCACGACGACCACATCATCGCGCTTGATGAATGGTTGGTTCGACATGTAGTCGATGACCCACATGTCGAGCGACGCAATCGCGAGTCCGGCATCTCGGAAATTGGCATCCGAGCAGTTGCCGACTCCCGAGAAAAACAGCCCGAACAAGCCGCGCTCGGGAATTTCGATCGCCGTAGCGCCGTATCCAGGACGCACGGGCGCGACGACCACGTATCCCTGCTTTGCGAACCAAAGTGCTGCATCGCGGAACTCAATTGCGGGAAAGAAACTTCGCTCCTTTGGATCGAGCGAAACGCCATGGTTCATCACCAGCAGCGGAAATGGTCCATCCCCAACGGGTCTGACCATGTAGGCCAGCATCGGAATAATTGCCGGTATTCCCCAGAGCTCCTCGTGAACCCGGGTAACGGCAGTGCTTGCAGATTTTTCGTCGGGTCCGGCAGTAGCGAAATTGGGCACCAGCAGCACCAGCGCGATTACCCTGAGTAATCGCCTCAAAAGCTGCCGTACATCGGCGTTAAGCGCACCGCCGCGAAAACCCGTACGCCGCCCCGCGGGAGGGGTGCGATGGCCGATACAAACCAACAGGATTCCAGCCGATTGTGACAGAGTTGATCCTCCAGAAATTTGGGCCAACTCGACAATCAACCACGAGAGCGTCTTTTCGTGGCATTTTAATGTACCGCCTGCATCCGAGAGCAGCGTGAAAGAAGCCCTCGCATCCGAACTCTATGGTGATCGGGCGCACGGGGCTGGCGTCCCACAAGCACTCGAATTGACTAGACTCGGGCATGAGCCATCCGGGTGCCGGCTACAAATCGATCAGCATGGCTGACCAGTCGATGCCGTCTGGGAAAGGCACGCGGCAAGTTACGCTGGTGTTGGGTGCGAAGGTGCGACCGGATCGCACATCGCCTTGATTTCAGCACGATTTGAGAAACAAATTGAGCTACGTAACGCGTTGGAGGGCAGACGATGCCGAGGCGTGGGCGTACGTGGTTGCTCGTGGGGCTGCTGGGGCTCATGCTCGGCGGGTGCGTGCAAACGACGCTCGCACCGTCGTCGCAAACCAGCTTTACTCCAAGAGACCGGCAGTTGCTGGCGCATCCGCCTTATGCGCAGGCCAGCATTCCCGAAACCTACCGCCGGCATATCGTCGACTATCAGCGCAGAGAGCAGCCAGGCACGATCCTCGTCGATACCGACGAGCGATTTCTTTATTACGTGATGCCGGGAGGCAAGGCGATCCGTTACGGCGTGGCGGTCGGAGAGGAAGCGATGGCCTGGTCCGGTGTCGCTACCGTTGGCCGCATGTCTGAATGGCCGGACTGGATCCCGACTGCCGAGATCCAGGCGCGGCTTGGTCCCTATCCGTCGCGCGTTCCCGGAGGCGCGGCTAATCCGCTCGGTGCTCGGGCGCTTTATCTCTACGAGGGAGGCAAGGACACCCTGTACCGCATCCATGGCACCAACCAGCCGGAATATATCGGCCACGCCATTTCGTCCGGCTGCATCCGCATGACCAACGAGGACGTCATCGATCTGTTCGATCGTGTAAGGCCCGGAGCGACTGTCGTTGTGCTACCGCCCGGTGGGAGCGGATCGAGAGGGCCCTTCCGGAGCTAGTTCGGCAAGCCACCATTGCCGTATGTAGATTCCTTGCGCATCCCTATGGTCGATGGTTAATCGCGTCTTAACCTCGCCGTATCTATGGTGGTTTGTCGCTTCCGGCCGGTCTCATTTGCGACCGGCGGCCTCAAAGAAATGCTGGCGCTTTTAACGTATGGCCATGACCGCTTCATCCCGCGCTCCATCGGGCGACGGACTCAAGGAAAGCGAACGCTCGCCCTTTGCCCGGACGACCGAGCTGCTCGCGCCCTATAAACCCGCCAAGCCCTTGATTACGCTGTCATTGGGCGAGCCGCAGCACCCGGTGCCCGGCTTTGTCGGCCCGGTGCTCTCCCAACACATTGCCGATTTCGGCCGCTATCCGCTGGCCCGGGGAATCGAGCCGTTCCGGAAGGCGGCGGCCGCCTGGCTCTCGACCCGGTTCAGCCTGCCCCGAGCTGTTGATCCCGAGACCGAAGTCCTGGTGCTGAACGGCAGCCGCGAGGGTCTGTTCTTCGCCGCGCTCACCGCCAGGGATTATGTCGGCGAACGCCGCGGCAGGCCGGCGATCCTGATGCCCAACCCGTTCTATCCGGCCTACGGCGCAGGCAGCCGCGCCGCCGGCTGCGAGCAGATTTACCTTCCGACCACGGTCGCCAATGGTTTCCTGCCCGATCTCGACGCGATCGATGACGCGACGCTGGCGCGCACCGTCGCGTTCTACATCGCCTCGCCCGCCAACCCGCAGGGCTCGGTCGCCACAAAGGACTATTTGCGCAGGCTGAAGCAGCTTGCCGATCGCTTCGGCTTCATGATCCTGAGCGACGAATGCTATTCGGAAATCTACACCCGCGAAGCGCCGGGCAGCATGCTCGAATGCGCCGGGCCCGACTTCAAAAACGTTGTCGCGTTCCAGTCGCTGTCGAAACGCTCCAACCTGCCGGGCATGCGCGTCGGCTTTGCCGCCGGCGACAGAAAATTCCTCGCGGCCTTCCATGAGCTGCGCAATGTGGCCGCGCCTCAAGTGCCGATGCCGTTGCAGCAGGTCGCGGTCGCCGCCTATCGCGACGAGGCGCATGTCGCGGAGAACCGAAAACTCTACCGGATCAAGTTCGATCTTGCCGACCAGATCCTCTCCAGTCGCTATGGCTACAAGCGCCCGGCCGGCGGCTTCTGCGTCTGGCTCGATGTGAGCGGGCATGGCGGCGACGAGGCCGCAGCGGTGCGGCTCTATCGCGACGCCGGCGTCCGCGTGATCCCCGGCAGCTATCTGGCGCGGCCGCAAGCCGATGGCTTCAATCCCGGCGCCGGCTATATCCGGCTCGCGCTGGTGTCCGACAGTGAATCAACAGCCGAAGCGTTGCACCGGCTGGTCGAAACTTTGGCTTAATCGCGAGGGCACATGCCGGCGATCGAACGCGTCATCCCCCTGGTCAGCCATCTTCCAACCTCAATCCGTGACGCGCTGGTGCGACGGCTGCGCGAGCTCGCCGGTCTCGGCCTGATCGCGTTCGTGGGTGTCGTTTCGGCCGCACTGATGACCTGGTCGGTACAGGACCCTTCTCTCAGCCACGCCACCTCGCGCGCCATCCGCAACATTGTCGGCTATCCCGGCGCGATCGGCGCCGATCTGTTGATGCAGATCCTGGGGCTTGGGGCCATCATGCTGATCCTCACCATGGCGGTGTGGGGCTGGCGCATGATGACCCACCGCGATTTCGACCGCGAAGCGCTGCGGCTCGGCTCCTGGATTCTCTGCACCGTGATCGCCGCGGGCTTTGCCAGCTGCTGGCCCCGCAGCGGCGCCTGGCCGCTGCCGACCGGCCTCGGCGGCGTCGTCGGCGATGCGCTGGTGCGGGCGCCCGCGGTGGTGTTCGGCCCGCCCGGCGTCATCTATCGCCTCGTGCTCGGGGTGATCCTGCTGGCGGCCATGATCGGAACCTTCCTGATCGCAAGCGGCATGGGCTCGCGGCCGAGAGAAGAGGAAATGGCTGTTATCGAGGACGACGACGCGCCGTTCGAGGAGGAGGAAGACGACGACCGCGGCTCGATCTCGCTCGGCTGGGTGTTTCACGCGCTGATGAGCGCCAAGGCGCGAATCGGCTGGTTTCTCTCCACCGCCTATCGCGCGCTGGTCTCGAGCGGCCCGCAGCCGCGCCCGCGCGCGTTCGATCGCCAGGAGCCCACTCTCGGCGGCCGCAACGCACCGTCGATCACTCCGGAAGCGGAGGGTGAGGAAGAAGAGGAAGAGGACGACGAGGAGGAGGCGCCCGCACGCGCGCCGCGCAAGAAGGCCGCGCCCCGCGCCAGTACAAGGAAGTCTTCCGACAAGTGGGAATTCCCGGCGATGTCGATGCTGGCCGCGCCGAAAGCTGCCGATCGCCAGCCGCTTTCCAAGACCGAGTTAGAGGCCAATTCACGCCGGCTCGAAAGCGTGCTCGGGGATTTTGGCGTGCGCGGCGAGATCGCCAAAGCCCATCCCGGTCCGGTGGTGACGCTGTACGAGCTGGAGCCCGCGCCCGGCATCAAGTCCTCGCGCGTCATCGGCCTTGCCGACGACATCGCGCGATCGATGAGCGCGCTGTCGGCGCGCGTCGCCGTGGTCCCCGGCCGCAACGCCATCGGCATCGAATTGCCGAACGCGCATCGCGAGAAGGTCTATCTGCGCGAGCTCCTGGTCGCCAAGGAAGCCGTCGAGTCCGTCGCCAAGCTCCCGCTCTGCCTCGGCAAGACCATCGGCGGCGATCCCGTCATCATCGACCTTGCCCGCACGCCGCATATGCTGATCGCCGGTACCACCGGCTCCGGCAAATCGGTCGCGATCAACACCATGATCCTGAGCCTGCTCTACCGCCTGCGGCCGGATCAGTGCCGGCTGATCATGGTCGATCCCAAGATGCTCGAGCTTTCCGTCTATGACGGCATCCCGCATTTGCTGACGCCCGTCGTCACCGATCCGAATAAGGCCGTCGTCGCGCTGAAATGGGCGGTGCGCGAGATGGAGGAGCGCTACAAGCGGATGTCCAAGCTCGGTGTGCGCAACATCGACGGCTACAATGCGCGCCTCGGCGAGGCCCGAGCCAAGGGCGAGGAGCTGACGCGCACGGTGCACACCGGCTTCGACAAGGAGAGCGGCAAGGCGATCTACGAGGAAGAGAAGCTCGACCTCGATCCGTTGCCCTATATCGTCATCATCGTCGACGAAATGGCCGACCTGATGATGGTCGCCGGCAAGGACATCGAAGGCGCGGTGCAGCGCCTCGCGCAGATGGCGCGTGCCGCGGGCCTGCATGTGATCCTGGCGACCCAGCGTCCGTCGGTCGACGTCATCACCGGCACCATCAAGGCGAACTTCCCGACCCGCATCGCCTTCCAGGTCACCTCCAAGATCGACAGCCGCACCATCCTCGGCGAGATGGGCGCCGAGCAGCTGCTCGGCCAGGGCGACATGTTCTACATGGCGGGCGGCGGACGCATCAGTCGCGTGCACGGCCCGTTTGCCTCCGACGAGGAAGTCGAAAAGGTGGTGCGCCATCTCAAGACGCAAGGCTCGCCGGAATATCTCGAAGCCGTCACCGCGGAAGAGCCGAGCGAAGAGGACGGCGCGGTGTTCGATGCGACCGGCATGGGCGGCGACGGCGGCGGCGATCTGTTCTCGCAGGCGGTTGCCATCGTCAAGCGCGACCGCAAGGCGTCGACCTCCTACATCCAGCGCCGCCTGCAGATCGGCTACAACCGCGCGGCCTCGCTGATGGAGCGCATGGAACTCGAAGGCATCGTCGGCCAGGCCAATCACGCCGGAAAGCGCGAGATTCTGGTCGCGGAAGAAGAAGAGGGCTTTTGAGGCCAGCCGTTTGAAAGGCGGGAAAGCCCGGCCCGCGCAAGCATTTTTTCACGGAAAAACGATACCGCACTGCATCGAAACTACGGTAAAATGGCGATCGGCCAGTCAGGATTGGGCGTTGAAAAGAAATCGAAAATCCCGAATCACCGCTTTCGTCATGCGTCCGCATATCACGCTTGCCTGCGCCCTCGTGCTGGCTGCCGGCATGATGGCGGAAGCAGCACCTTCGATCGCGCAACAGGGCGTTCCGATTCCAAAGCCCGCGCCGAAAGGCCGCGATAACATGCAGCTCAGCGGGGACACACGGGGTCCGCTTACGACCGGCGCGACGCGCAACACGCCGCCGGAGCCCGTGATCCCCGATCCGCACCGCAATGTGCCGACCAATATTTTTTCGACCTTCGACGCCAGCCAGAAGGCGCAGGCCGCCAAGGTCAGCAACTATCTCTCTTCACTGCAGACGCTGAGCGGGAATTTCGTCCAGGTCGGGCCCGACGGCACCAAGAGCAAGGGCGACTTCTACATCCAGAAGCCCGGCAAGATGCGATTCGAATATGACCCGCCGACGCCGATCGAAATCATCGCCGACGGCTCGTCGCTCGCCGTGCGCGACCGCAATCTCACGACCCAGGATATCTACCCGCTGTCGCAGACGCCCTTGCGCTTTTTGACCTCCGACCGCATCGATCTGATGAAGGACACCAATGTCGTCAACGTCACCTCGGACGATGTCTTCATCAGCGTCACCATCGAGGAGAAGCAGGCGCTGGTCGGCACCAGCCGGCTGATGCTGATGATCGGCACCAAGGACGGCCTGCTCAAGCAGTGGACCGTCACCGACCCGCAGGGCTACGACACCACGGTCGCGGTCTACAACCTCGACTCCACCAAGAAGCCGGATCCGAGCCTGTTCAAGATCGACTTCACCAAGTATCCGACCTCGCCGGGCTGATAATTCCTGTTTGCCGGGTTGCTTCGTCGCTTGCGCTCCTCGCAACGACGATCATAACTGCCTCAATGCGTCTTTCCCTGACAACCTGGAACATCAATTCGGTGCGGCTGCGCATCGATCTCGTCGCCAAATTCATCAAGGCGCACCGCCCCGACGTGCTGTGCCTGCAGGAAACCAAATGCATCGACGACGCCTTTCCGAGGAAGCGCTTCAAGCGCCTCGGCTATGAGCATATCGCGCTCAACGGGCAGAAGGGTTATCACGGCGTCGCCGTGATCTCGAAACTGCCGTTCGAGTCTACGGACGTCCGCACCTTCTGCGACAACATCGATTCGCGCCACATCTCGGTCTCTTTCGGCGAAAAGTCGCAGCTCGCAAAGCCGCTGGTGCTGCATAATTTCTACGTGCCTGCCGGCGGCGACATTCCCGACCCCGCGCTCAATCCGAAATTCGACCATAAGCTGAAATTCCTCGACGAGATGAAGGCCTGCGAGCCGCTGCATCCGCGCGGGCCGGACCGCCACATCCTGGTCGGCGATCTCAACGTGGCGCCGCACGAGAACGACGTGTGGTCGCACAAGCAGCTTCTGAAAGTGGTCTCGCACACGCCGGTCGAATGCGAGAAGCTGCTCGCCGCCCTTGCCGCCGGCGAATGGCACGACGTCGCGCGCGAGCGGATTCCGTTTTCGGAAAAGGTCTACACCTGGTGGAGCTACCGCGCCGCCGACTGGACCGTCGGCGACCGCGGCCGCAGGCTCGACCACATCTGGGTCTCGCGCGCGCTGAAGGACGCGGTCGGCGATTTCAGGATTCTGCGCGATGCGCGCGGCTGGGAGCGGCCGTCCGACCATGTGCCGGTGACGGTGACGCTGGAGGTGTAGACTCACTGTCGTCCCTGCGAAAGCAAGACCCATAACCACAGATGATTGTAGTACGCCTCAGCGTCATTGCGAGCGGAGCGAAGCAATCCATCGCGCCGCAAGCGGAGGAATGGATTGCTTCGTCGCTTCGCTCCTCGCAATGACGAACGGGCGCCGGGACGACGGCTATGTACTCAGCTTCCCGCCCGCGATCAAGATGTCGCTCGCGATCTGGCTGGTGCGGTTGACGAAGGCATCGCGCAGCCGCACTGCCGCGGCGGGATCGCTTTCGAGCACGCGCTGGAACAGGCTCCGGGAGATACGGATGACGGTGGAATATTCCAGCGCCGTCGCGCTCGCCGGGCGTTGCATCTGCCGCAGCAGCGCGAGCTCGCCGAGCAGCGTGCCGGGACCCGCGACCATTTCGGCGCCGGCGCCGTCATCGATTCGGAATGCGCCGCGTTGAACCACGAATCCGGAATCCGCATTGTCGCCCTGGTGGAACAGATGATCGCCACGGGGGACATCGCGCACCTCCGAGCCGATCGCCAGCGTGCGCAGCGATTCCATCCCCAGCAGGCGCAGGGTAGGGACACGCTCGAGCAGCGCGACGTCATCCTCGATCGACATCAGACGTAACCGGGACAGCTTTGTTGTTGAGGCATGATCTCTTCGGAAAACCGCTAAGCACTTTTCCGGATCATCCCTTACGATTCGCCATCCCGAATCGTATCATGGTACCAGCTTGTAGCCACCGGCTTCCGTCACCAGGATCTCGGGATTGGCGGCGTCCTTCTCGATCTTCTGGCGCAGGCGATAGATATGGGTTTCCAGGGTGTGGGTGGTGACGCCGGAATTGTAGCCCCAGACCTCCTGCAGCAGCGTCTCGCGTGACACTGGCAGCTGGCCGGCCCGATACAGGAAGCGCAGGATCGCGGTCTCCTTCTCGGTCAGCCGCACTTTCCGGGCATTGGCGCCGGTCAGCATCTTCGAGCCGGGGCGAAAGCTGTAGGGGCCGACCGAAAACACCGCGTCTTCGCTGGCCTCATGCTGGCGCAGCTGCGCCCGGATTCGCGCCAGCAGCACCGCGAACCGAAACGGCTTTGCGACATAATCGTTGGCGCCCGACTCCAGGCCAAGGATCGTGTCCGAATCGGTATCATGGCCGGTCAGCATGATGATGGGCGCCTTGAAGCCGCCCTTGCGCAGGGAGCGCACAACCTCGCGGCCGTCGGTATCGGGCAGGCCTACATCCATCAGCACCAGGTCGGGAGCATTGGCTTTTGCGGCGGTCGCGCCTTTGGCGCCGGTATCGACCGCGGAGGCTTCGAATTCGTCGTGTAGCGACAATTGCTCCACCAACGTATCGCGGAGATCGGTGTCATCATCCACGATCAGGATTTTGCGGGCATTGGCCATGGGTACAATCCTATAGACGGCAGCGATGCAGCATTGGCGCACCTGCAGCCGAGAAGTTGGTAAAGACGGGCGTCGCCTCGGCCTGTTTACCCCTTCAGGTAGGGAACCATTGCCGATTCACAAGCCAAGCCAGTCTACTCCAAATTTCCGGTTCATTCTGATGAATGTCCTGTAATGCACTTGTCACCCCCGATACGCAGCCCGGAATCATCGGGAGCGCATGAAAATGATTGATTCTTCAATGGCTTACGGTATGAACCCCGACGCACCGCTCTCCCTGATCAGGATCAGGGCGCGCGCCGGAAATTCCCGGCAGGGCTGCTTGACGGCGTGCGAATTGACAATTCCCGTGGCGCTTGGGCGCGGCGGAATCATCGCCAACAAGCACGAGGGCGATGGCGGCACGCCGAGGGGAGTTTTCCACCCGCGACGTCTGTGGTGGCGCGCCGACCGCCATCCGCGGCCGCGGACGCATCTCGCGGTGCGCGCGATCCGGCCCGAGGACGCCTGGTGCGAAGACCCTGCTGACCGTCATTATAACCAGGCGATCCGACTGACGCGCGATGCGACCGGCGACCGGCTAACGCGAAAAGATCATCTCTACGATTTCATTGTCGAGATCGACCACAACACGCGCCCGCGCATCGCCGGGCGCGGCAGCGCGGTGTTCTTGCACCTGGCGCGCGAAAATTTCGGGCCGACCGCCGGCTGCGTGTCGATGACAGGAGCGGCGATGCTGCATCTGTTGCGGCGGCTCGGGCCCAGGACGCGGATTGTCATCGGATAGCGCATGATCCGGAAAAGTGTGCAGCGGCTTTCCCTCGCGACAAACGCGTAGCGTTTGCGCGGAGATCATGCGCAAACAAAATATGGAAGATTGGCGATGCTCGACAGCAACCAGATTCAGGCGGCCTCGCGCACGCTGCAAGGCCATAGGCGCGCCGGCACCAAGTTCGATGGCCTGGACGCCGCGCAACGGCCGCGGAGCCGCGAAGAGGGTTACGCCATCCAGGCCGAGATCGAGCGCGCTTCAGGCGCCAGATTATTCGGCTGGAAGATCGCCGCCACCAGCGAGGCCGGACAAAAGCATATCAATGTGCCGGGTCCGATGGCCGGACGCATTTTGCAGGAGACGCTGATCGAAGACGGCGGCACCGCAGCGATGGCCGGCAATGAGATGCGCGTCGCCGAACCCGAATTTGCGTTCCGGATGCGCGTTGATTTGCCGCCGCGCCCATCGGTCTATTCGGTCGCCGAGGTGCTCGACGCCGTCGACACTCTGCATCCCGCGATCGAGATCCCGGATTCGCGCTTTGCGGATTTCGTCAGCGCCGGCGAAGCCCAGATCATCGCTGACAATGCCTGCGCGCATCTGTTCGTGCTGGGCAACGCCGCGACCGCGAACTGGCGCGCGCTCGATCTGGTCGAGGAGCGGCCGGTGATCACGATGCGCGGTGAGAGGTTCATCGGCCACGGCAAGAACGTGCTCGGCGATCCCCGCGTGGCGCTGGCGTGGCTCGCCAACGAATTGCGCACCCTCGGCATCACGCTGCGGGCAGGGGAGGTGGTGACCACAGGCACCTGTCACCCACCGCTGCCGATTCAGTCCGGCGATCGGGTCGAGGCGGATTTCGGCGTGCTGGGCAGGGTGTCGGTGGGGTTTGACTAAGCTTCATCCCCGTCATTGCGAGGAGCGGTAGCGACGAAGCAATCCATGCTTCAGCAAGCTCAGAGATGGATTGCTTCGCTTCGCTCGCAAAGACGAAAAAGGCGTCAGGCAAGTGTATCGTGAAGATCCTTCCACTCCGGATTCATCCCTTCGATCAAAGCGATTTTCTTCGCGCGACTGCCAGCCTTGATCTGCTTTTCACGAGTGATCGCGTCGATCATGGTCTCGTGCAGCTCAAACCAGACCAGTATCTTGCAGCCGTACTTGGCGGTGAAGCCTGCGACCAATCCCTCGCGGTGCTCATATGCTCGACGAGGCGGGTTTGCAGTTACGCCGGTGTAAAGCGTTCCATGGCGTTTGCTGGCAACGATGTAAACGCACGGCTGTTTCATCGCTTCTCTCCCGCAGCTTTTTTCCGGACTATAGCCTACACCGTCATTGCGAGCGAAGCGAAGCAATCCATATCTCCGCGAAAGAATGGATTGCTTCGTCGCTTCGCTCCTCGCAATGACGGCGGGGGGACCAGCGACGCACGCCGTTACCCCCGATGCCCGAAAATCGCCGAGCCGACGCGGATGTGCGTGGCGCCGAACTGGATCGCGATCGGATAATCCGCGCTCATGCCCATCGAGAGATTCTTCAAACCATTGCGCGCGGCAATTTTTGCGGTCAACGCGAAGTGCGGCGCCGGCGCTTCGTTCACAGGCGGGATGCACATCAGGCCTGAAATCTGCAAGCCATACGTGTCGCGACACGCCGCGATGAAGGCATCGGCATCCCGCGGCGCGACGCCGGCCTTCTGCGGCTCCTCGCCGGTATTGATCTGGACGAACAATTGCGGAAATTTTTTCTGCGAATTGATCTCTTTGGCTAACGCTTGGCAAATGCTCGCGCGATCGACCGAATGGATGGCATCGAACAGCGCCACTGCCTCTTTCGCCTTGTTGGATTGCAGCGGCCCGATCAGATGCAGCGTAAGCCCTCCGTAAGCTGCCGTTAACGCTGGCCACTTCGATTTGGCTTCTTGCACGCGATTTTCGCCGAATACGCGCTGTCCGTTTTCGATCACCGGGGTAATCGCGCCCGCGTCGAAAGTCTTGGACACGGCGATCAGCGTGACCGACGCGCGCTCCCGTTTGGCGTCGGCGCAGGCGCGCGCGATCTCCTGCTCGACATCAGCGAGCGCGTTTGGTGAATGCGAGGTTACGGTGGTCGAATGTTCGGGCGTCATGTCATCTCAGGGTCGTGAATCCATAGCGGTCAGTCGAACTTTACCGAGTTCCTGAAAGGTGTCTTCAACCATTCCGCCTACCCTGCGCCGCGGGTAGGGGTGGCACATGTCTCACATCAGTTTCAACCGCAAGAAGGCGAAACTCAAGCAGCTTCTCGGCATTCGCGCGCGTCTCGCGCTGCTGGCCGTGATCCTGGTGACGCCGCTGATGCTCGAACGCGCCCGCTCGCTGGAGGACACCCGGGCCAGGCAGATGGCCCAGGCCTCGGAAGAATTTTTGCGGCTCGCCAATCACAGCGCCGACACCCAGCGCGAGGTCATCTCCTCGGTCGAGACGCTGCTGAAATCGGCGGCCTATATCCGCGCTTCCGCCGGCGGGATCAGCCGCAGCTGCGATATATTGCGCGCGAGCCTGCCGGACAACCTGCCCTGGATCCGCAACTTGCTGATGGTGGGCGGCGACGGCCGGGTGCAATGCTCGACCAGCAACACCTTTGTCGGCGTCGATCTCAGCGAGCGTGCCTATATCAAGAAGGCGCGCACGACCAACGAAATCGTCTTCAGCGATTTCACCTTTGTCCCCGCCATCAATACGGCCGTGATACTGGCGGCCTATCCAGTCGCCGCCATCAACAGGGATTCGGACGCGATCGTGGTGGCCAGCATCAGCCTCGAATGGATGTCGAAGCTGATGGACACTCTCGGCGCCAGGTCCGGCGTCTCGGCAGCCCTGGTCGACAGCCACGGCATCGTGATGGCGGCGCCGAAGGACGAGGCGAGCAGCATCGGCAAGTCGCTCGACAGCGTGCCGCTGATGTCGGCGATCGCGCAAACCGCGCTCAATTCGGACAAGGACCAGGGTTCGCTGTCGTTCCGGGCCGTCGATGGATCGCCGCGCGTGCTCAGCTTCGCGCGCATCGCCGGCACCGGCTCGCGCCTGATCGCGAGCATCGATGAGGACCGGGTAACCGCGGCGATCAACCACGACATCCGCACCGCCTATCTGCAGCTCGCCTTTGTTATCCTCTTTGTCCTGCTCGGTGCGCTGATCGCCGCCGAGAGGCTGATCATCAAGCCGATCGACATGATGGCGGCGATGGCCAAGCGCTTCGGCCAGGGCGATTCCTCGGCGCGCGTGGCGCACAATCGCCTGCCGGCCGAATTCGTGCCGCTGGCGCGCGCCTTCAACGCCATGGCCGCCCAGCTCGGCCAGCGCGAGCGCGAGCTGGTCGAGACCAACGACCGCCTGACCGTGATCGCCTCGATCGACATGCTCTCGGGCCTTGCCAACCGCCGCGGTTTCCAGAGCCGGCTCGATTTCGAATGGATGAAAGCGCAGCAGTATGTCAGCGCGCTGTCGCTTTTGATGATCGATGTCGATCACTTCAAGCTCTACAACGACACCTATGGCCATCCCGAAGGCGACGCCTGCCTGACCCGGCTCGGCGAGACGCTGTCCGGCATCGCCGCCGAAACCATGGGTTTTGCCGGCCGCTATGGCGGCGAGGAATTCTGCCTGCTGCTGCCGAACGTCGAGGCCGAGCGCGCACGCGAGATCGGCGAGATGGTGCGCGGCGCGGTGCTGGCACTTGCGATGCCGCACCAGACCTCGAGCCATCAATGCGTCACCGTCAGCGTCGGCGTCGCCTCGACCAAGCCCGGCGACACCCAGCGCCCCGGCGACCTGATCGAAGCCGCCGACGCCGCCCTCTACGCCGCCAAACGCCGCGGCCGCAACACCGTCGTCGAGCACGGCTTCGTGCGCATCACCGACGGTGACGGCGGTGTCGCGATGGCGAGCTGAGGGCATCGGGATCGGGACTTCGATTCCAATCAGCTCGCAGGGAGTGCAATGTTGCTCTTCATATAATTGAGCGCGGGATCGAGCACTGCGCGCCACGCATCTTCCGAATAGCCGTCGGTAATGCCCGCTTCGCGCAGCGCGTCCATGAATGCGTCTTTGAAGCACTCGAAAAACTCGGGCTTGATGCCCATGTTGTGGTGACGTCTGACCTCGCCGGCCAGGCTTGAGGCCTTCAGACCCTCCGTATAATTCAGGATGGTGTTCATGGCCTCGTTGAGCTTTTGCGACTGCTCCTCGATGCTCTTGTGGGCAAACAGCGCCTCGATCGCATCCGATTTTTCAAACAAGATTCGGTAGAACGAGCGAAAAAAATCTGCTTTCTCTCGAAGGATGGTCATGTACTGAGCATCCGCATGCTTCTTTACCGCTTCGGGCACCTTTCCCTTTGCTATGTCCTGAAGGGCGGCGACGGCATCGCTCATCGCCGGCCACCGGCTCTCCGGCTCGGGCTCGAGCATCTTTGCTAGGACAAACGAAAGGGCGGGCTGTTCCGTGCGAAGCACTTCGTCGAATCTCGATCTCGCGGATTTGAAAAAATCTTCCTTCAACTTGAGGTCGGCAAAGGTCTCGACCTGCACTGGCGGCTTACCTTGCAGGAGCTCAAGCGCCAGCAATGCGAGATAGTACTGATCGGTTTTTGGGCCAATCGGTTTCCCAAAGTATCGCTCGGGACTGAGATAGGTGAGCGCCTGGGCGTCCTGCAGACGCGTGGGAGTATTTCGGCAGGAGTCGAGGGTCTCATTGGCGATCGCAAGCAGCGAGATGAACGCCTTGTTTTTCGCGCAATCATAATGGACATGCGATGGCCGAACTGGCCCAATCAGAGGCTGGCCGTCCGTCGAATGCACGTCTGCCGCAAGACGCGCCAGCTGCCCGATGGCGTTCGCGACAAGCGGACCGGCAAGCTTGCCCTCCTTCTCAAGCCGTGACCTCAGTGTCGGGACATTGAGAAAATCCATCACGACACAGGGTAAGCGCGCGTCCGAAATAACGTGTCTGATTTCAATCGACGTTGAATTCGTGATCTTCCGGACAATGTTCGCGCGTTTGACAAAATCCGCGCTTAGCCAGGGTTTGTTCGGCGCAGGGACAAGCGCCTTGACGGCCACGTCGACGTCCAGATCCGTAGCGCGATAGAACATCGAGTAGTCGCCTACGGCAAACGAGTCTCCGAGCACGGTACTGGCAGGAATTTTCTCGACGACCCTGGGCCGAATTTCATCACCATCATCATCCAAGCCGATAGCGTTGATCAACCTCGATGCGATATGCATGAGCGCGTCGTCAAGCTCCAGTCCCCGGAGTCCCGCGAGTGGTGTTTCGTGCGGCCACGCCGATTCAATCTTATCAAGTCCAGTGATCTGAAGGACGCTGGCGTCAATTTTATTGATTGGCACCCAGAAAATCTTGGTTCGATTATTCCGCCAATAATCGAAAATTTTCGGCAGTTCCTCGGTGGCTATGTAGGAGGTATTCAGAAAGCCTTTGCCGACGAGAAGCAGCGCAATCCTAGCTCGGTCCATCGCACCGCGGATCTTGGCATCCCATTTTTCACTTGGCTGAATTCGCTCGTCGAACCAAAGGTCGAACATCTTTTTGTAAAAGCCACTTCCCATGGCCTCTTCAAACTGTTGACGCCATCCCACGTCTTTTCGACTGTAGCTTACGAATACGGTTATCGGCATCGAACTCCCCCGTGGAGACCGATTTCCAATTGCAACTA
>Ga0210403_10000790_pt1 | contig 31623 bp, 24 predicted proteins | sample IncBWC19MmetaG_FD_150863 | JGI IMG/M metagenome (GOLD analysis project Ga0210403, IMG submission 150863) | Forest soil microbial communities from Barre Woods Harvard Forest LTER site, Petersham, Massachusetts, United States - Inc-BW-C-19-M | ecosystem: Environmental > Terrestrial > Soil >...
GTGCACTCTACCGTTGACGGCGCCGCACGGTGTCCAAAATGGGGGCTCCAAACACTGGATCGTCAGGGTTGCTGAGTCAGCGTCATACTGCCAACTAAACGTAAGACCCTGCTGCGTGCCTTGCCCAGAGTCAGCGGTCAGGTTGACCCCACTCTGAGCGGCCTTGGCCTGAAGGGCTGCCCATTTGTCAGGAGTGATGTTGCTAAGAGTCTGTGCTGCACGCGCGCTCATGACTGGCTATTCCTTGAGTTCTCAGATTTCGCAAATGCAACCAACCCGATTGGGCCTGTGATGTTGAGGCTTATGCGGTTTTCCTGAGTCTAACCGATCCAGGCAATTGCAGATTTGCAGTCGTTTAACTTGCTCGCCTCCGGGCCAGGCCTCTGATTCGGTATGTAGATAGACCAAGGTATCCCAAGGCCAGCCATTAGATTTTCGAAGCAATTCACCGCGTCTTCGTGGTCAGGGTCGTCTCGAAGTGGACTAGAATACTCGAAATCCAGATACGCGTGACGATCCCCATAGTCGCAGAGCTTAAAACTTTCAGCCTCTTTACCGCAGTACAATAGCGAGATTTTCTTCCCGTCCCAATGCTTGTAAATAAACCGTACTCCCACCGCGTACGGCCCTGGGGGAATAGTTTCAGTACCCGAAGTAATGATAACAGCGTCGACAGGATTGACCGCCACTAGTATGTTTGGCTTCGGAAGTTTGAGCCAAAAACGCCACGCCTTCGGGTCAAAGGTCCTCTGGGAAGGTTGGCAAGGGAGGTAATTGCCTATCCACTTTGGAGATCCAACGTGGCCGACCTTTAGTCTTAATTCATACAGGTGCGCTTTACAGCCACCCAAGTTAGCGGGATGATTACGACAGTTGACCATGGTCTTAGGAAAGACATACTGATTACCGCTCTCAATGCTCGATATGCCTGCTACGTGTTGCGGGCACATAGGAGCCATCAGCGTTACATATCCATTTTTCATATGGTCGTCGACATATGCAAATGGTCCGTTGACAGTAATGACTAGAGTTGGCATCTTAAGCCTCCAGAATCAAAGATTTAGCTGCTTACACGAAAACGCTGAATGTCGCCCAGTAGAAGGGATGACTCCACGCCTGATTGGCCCTCATGCTTAATCTTGCACGCTTTGCCGCTAAACTCATCCTTTCCCCGCGAACTGCTTCTTCGTAAAAGAGCCCCATCCACTCGCTGGTCGCAAAGGAATCTACCAGCCAGCGACTGGCAACTACATTCGGCACTCCAGCGGCAAGAGCGTTTCGCGCAAGGCTCTCGCGGTCGTTAAATCCGATACCAATGCCGTTCGCCGTGGAACACCCGGATAACACCACGAGGCGACTTTGCCTTAATAGTTGATAATTGAAATTACGAACGTCAAGAAAGCGTGAGCTAATATCATCTTGTGAAGCGGCCACCAGCAGGCCACTGAGTTGCCGATTTCCGATCGCATGGCCTGCGAAGTGAAATACCTCTGCCTGCGGAAGTTCCTGCACGATGCGAGACAGTCTTGCATTTCTGTCGAGCAGCAAAAGCGGTTCGTCGAATCTGGCCGCGACTTCGCGGGCCTCATCCAGTGCGCCGGGCAATGGTGGTAGCCCGTCGCGTATGTCGGCCAAAGATTGACCGATAACGAGTGCGTGGCTGCTACGACCTATCCGTTCGGGCCTTCGGTTTTGCGCTATGTAGGAGAGACCGGGGGAATACTCGATCTCGTAGTTGTCAGAAAGGTATTTACCATTTTTATTTACCAGCGCTTCAAATGGAACGGACTCCAGCAAGTTGTCCGTTTCGACTATTAGCCGCGAACGTCCCAGCATCCATTCCCAAGCGGGCTGAATCAACAAGTCATATAATTCGCTGCCCTGCAGCAGCAAAGTACTAGCGTCTGAATTGCGATCGGCACAACCCTCATAGAAACGACGAACCAATGATTCGACGTTACTGGGTGAAACGGGGAGCCAGCGGCCGTGAACCTGCTTGCCATCGTATGCCCAAACTGCGATTCCCTCCGGGAAGGTGGCATAAGATAGCAACAAGGTGCCATCGTCAGACCATGAGTCAAGGGAGGGTAACTCTGGTTCCGAAACCGCGAGGGACCCCGGACCATCTTCAACTTGAACAATCTTCGTGACGGACCCTCCCTTAAACGACTCCCACCACCGAAAAGAGCCTTCAATGTCTTTGTGCAATTGGAGATAGGCGAGAGATTTATAGACAGGTTCAAAGGTCTGGATCCAGGACAAGCGGTCACGCTCTTCAGAGATCGACGTTAGTCCCTTCTGGGCTAGCTGTAGCGCAGGACCCAAGGCGCGCTCCGCTTCTGCATTTTGTCCCTCTCCAAGAAGAGCGGCTGCCCGTATCGAAAAATACTTTGCTAAGACGATGTCATGAGTAAAAGTTGAAACATTTGGTTCGGCCGAGACAAGAAGTTCAAGTGCATCTTGGTAGCGTCCCTTGATCACAAAGGCTTCCGCTAAGTCGATTGAAGCACCGGTAATGAGAGTCTGGGATGCGCTTTTCTCGAGAAGTGACTTCGCCTCTGTAGATGTGAGCCGCGCTTCGTCCATTTCTCCGACGGCCAGCTGCGCGCGCGCCAGACGGTACCGTTCCATTCCCCGAAGGGCAAGATCGGGATCTGTCTCTATGAGTCGCAATCCTTCTTCGATTGCGGCCTTATCCCAGAACCAAAGATGCAAATCATCCGCAGACGTATCCGTTAACGCGTAAAGGCTGTATCCGCGCATTGGTTCGTAACGCCCACCCCAAAACGTGAGTAGACCTTCGCGTATTAGATTGAAGCGCTTGCTTGGATCGCCCAAAAGGTCGGCGACAAACATTGTCGCGCGAAGCTGGAGGTTCCCGTATCTTGAGGATCGTGCCAGCTCCAATGCCCTTTGAGATCGCATGACTGACTCATCGATTTTACTAATCTCCACGGCACATACTGCCGCTTCGAGGCGCGTCTGTACCTCGATCCACATATAGTTCCGCTTGTGCGCTTCTTCGATTAACGCCGTCGCTTGGTCGTAACACGGTTTCCCATGCGCAGCTAGGCGATTTGAATAAATCGTCTCGAACGCGGCCCTAATGTGCCCCGATTCGCTCCCACTCCTTTGAAATTCGTTTTCCGCAACGCTGGCAAATCGAATTGCCCTCTCGTGATCACCTGCGGCGTTCGCGCGCATGGCACGGACTAGCGATTCCATTGCCTGGGATAGCTGCGGGAATGTCGACTCACTGAGGAAATCCGAAAGCCAGGAATCGCCGTGACGTGTCCTGAGATCGTCACCTAACAATCTTAGGGCATTCTCCAGCGAATCGTGGCGCTTATTGCCCAGAAGTCGACCAGACGTGAGCTCAGGAATCCATTCTTGCACAGCGAGCTTCAAGTATTCGTCAGCTGCCGAATCTACTTGATTGATCCGCTCTTGTTGGCCGCTAGACAATGCGTCTTCGACTCCATCCGAGCCATCTAGTGATTTCTGGCTTTGATCTTTATGTTCGTGAAGTTTTTGCTCTACCTGCGCGAGTCGAGTTCGCGCTTCTGATTGCCATGCGGGGTCGGTTTCAATGCGCAAGTAGTGGTTCCAGTCATTTTCCGCCTCCACATAAAGCAGTGCTCGTTCCGCCACCACAGCACGGTTGAACAACGCAATAGGGTCATCGGGATTCTTCGCCAGAGATTTGCTTAAGGAATCAAAAGCTCGACCGTAATCGAGCGCGCTCTGCTCACTTTCGGCGCGTTCAAAATACGCGGAACCTAGGTCATTCAGCAGGGAGATTGAGTTCGGAGCTAAGTCCAAGGCTTGCTCTGCCGTACGAATCGCAGAATCGTAGTTTCCATCTAGCAAATCCGCCCTTGCCCTAGCTTGTAACCAATTCACGTTTGAACTATGTCCCCTTAGGTGTGTGGCGATCAGCCTTTCTGCTTCGAGAAGAGCTGTGGGTTTGTCGAGGCTGGACTCTTGTGGGCCCCGAGTTACGTGGAGAGGAACTTGCACCGCGCCCGGAATGCGTAGCTCCAGTGTGCGCCGCTCGGAGTAGGCCGTGGCCAAGAGGCCTTCGGCATAGCTTGGGCGGGATCTCCGAACGATTGCAATGGCAAGAATGGAGACCAAGATTGCTGCCGAGGTCGTAATTGCCCAAGCAATCTTCGGAAAGCCCCAGTGAAACTTCATCTTCTCCGACTGCACGGCCGGAGTTTTTGTGTCGCCCCTTGCCCCCCTCGCCGAGGAAAGCGTTTTGCCAAAACGCTCCTGCCATTCTGACTGAGTAGTTTTGAGAGAGGCGAGCGTCGCTGATTCTTGATCAGTTTGCGCTCCTCCAAGCTGTTCAGCTGCCTGGCGTAGGATCGGGCCACAACGGTCGCATTCAGCAGTGTGTTTCAATAATGTCTCAGAATCCTCATGCTCGATCACACCCGCAGCGAGCTCATAAAGTCTGGCCTCGGGCGGGCAATCCATCGATGCCTGAGCCGGAACCTCTTGCTTCAAGCTGCGAAGAGCTTGGTCGCATTCCTTTTCCATAGAAACCAGCCTCTGGCAAGTGTCGCAATTCGCTAGGTGGTGCCGTGCTTCATCTAGCAAATCCGATTCACCCGGGTTCTCAGCTGCGCCCGGCTGGATTTCAAGCAAGTGTTCAATCTGCTCGATGGTTAGGTGCTTTTGTTCTCCGTTCACTTCCGTTTACTCCCATTACAACGATTCAGCCGGCCTAATCCCTTCAGCCGTTTTGCTGGTTGATTCGCCTTCTTGCTTCTGTGGCACGAGTCGTCGCCGAACTGCTCGAGTTAGCCTCAGGATCGTGCTTTCCACGCCCTTTATGCTCAATCCAATTGTCGGGAGGGCGGCAATTGCGCTGGCCGACAATCCAATGCGGTAATAGAGCCAAAAAATCCGACAATCTCGCTTCGCATTTGGTCCTGAAGAGACGGCTTTGAGACAGGTAGCGACTTGCCCGAGAAGAAGCTTCCTTTCTAACGTAGCGTCTTCAGGTTCTTTCCGCGTCACGCCTTTCGCTAAAGCGTCGGAGTCTAGCGAGCCGGTTTCCGCTGAACCACCTCGTTTCTGCGCACAGGAAGCTTTGAAATGATCGTGGACCAAGTTTGCTGTGAACACCTTTATGTACCCATAAATGGCTCCCTCGTGGCTGGACTTGAAACTCCGAAGGAGGCGAAGATTATCAGAGCACAACTTGAGATAGACCTCTTGTACCAAGTCGTCGATCACCTGGGGAGAGGAGTCACCCCATTGACGGGCTACGCGGAGGGTAACGCGTGCGATCAAGGGTTGGAATCGCCGGACAAATTCCACCCATGCGGAGTCCTCAGCCGTCTGCAGGCACGCGAGGATAAGTTCATGCGGAGTAATAGTCGAGTAATTCACGGGCTCTGAATCCCTCGAAAAGTAAAGAGATTGTACATCAATACACCATTACGTGCCGCGAGCGTAATGGCCGCGGGAGATCCTCCTGCCCCGGGATGCTGGTCAGACACCAAATTCCGCTGGCTTCTGCTTGCAGAGTATTGAGGGCCGTAGAAGGGAAAAGGCCTTCTTTTCCGTTCTATTCACTATACGCGTCAAGCATCGGGACGATGCCGACATTGGAAAATGGATCCCCTCGGTGCGATCTAGGGCGACCGCTCTGGATCCAGCCCCGGATGTTGGCGGCTCTTCAAATTCTCGAAGACGCGCGAGCAACAGGGAGACGAACATTGAATTATAAGATTCCCGATAGCACGTTCACAGTCGACCCAAACGGGCCGATTCCCACGATCACTTTTCTGTCTAACCAATCCAGTACTCATTTCCACGTACAAGTCCAGGTGCAAGGCGGATGGCAAATGGTGATCGATGAAACAGGCTTAGGCAAAGCTGTCCCCATTCGAGGAGGACCGATCAACTCGGCAGCCGATCTCGTCGGCAAGCACCTCTTTTGGGATATCACCCTAGCCACTCAAGGTGAGACCGACACCGTAAGCGCCGACCTTGAGGTGGAGATTCGTCAAGGAGGCAATTTGCTGGCAGATGTCACTGACACTCACAACATCACGGGACAGGAGAGCTACTTTGAGTACATGGACACGAACTAACCATGTTTGGGTGTTGAGTCTCTTTCTCACGCTCGTTCGGTTTGCTTTGCCCCAGACTGGCGCAGCGCAGACTCCAGCAAATGCAACCAACTCGAAAGACTGTGTCCAGGCCTCCGTTAGTTGCGACTTAAATGCCACTGTAACCGAAATCGTCGCACCAGATTCGCCTGCATTCACGGTCCTGGGATTGAGCCCAAACAATGTGAGCAAGCCGAACTCGCCGGCGGCCCTTGCGGCATCAGTCCTTAATGCATTCGACGACAACGGACATTTTCAATCAGGTGCCGCTATAGATGTTGTCCCATTTCTAGCTCTACGAGCGAAGAGCCATTCTCTTGGTCAATATGCTCGCCAAGATGTTCACGCCTACGCCATCAGAGTGCTCGCCCGAACTAGCGTTTCATTCGCCACCGTGAAAGGCACTAGCTCGCCCGATACCGCGGTGCGCATGGCAACAGGCGTACGAGTTTCATTGTTGGACTTAGGTGATCCGCGCGCTGCATTCCAGAAGTGCGTTGGAGCGATCAACATCCCCACAGACCCGAACCATCCCGAATCTCCATCTGACCCACAACTGGCAAGTGACTTAAAGAAGTGTCGCGATGATGCTGCGAAGAAGGTATGGAATGCGACCAGCTTAGTCATAGCGGGGGCTCCGACTTGGATCTCAAGTGACGGTTCTTCGTCTAACCTTAGCCTTAATGGAGGTGGATACTGGGCTTCATTCGCTTACGGTTTGGAAACCTGGGGACAGCTTACGGCTGCGGCTCGCCGTCAGACCGGGCAGCTGGTGGCACCTCCAGGCTCGTCATCTAGCGCATCAAGCAGTTCGTTCGTTTTGCAAGACACAACAATTGCTGGCGGTTCCTTTAAGTTTGGCCGTTCGGACTTCAATGGCTTGGTTCAAGGTTTGTACATCGGGAAACGGACGGCGGGTCTGGCTGATTCCTATCCTGAATTTGGATTCGGTCTGGAAAAGAAATTGACGAGCGGCGTCTATCTGGAGGTGACCTACCGCTATGATGTCACAAAAAAACAGACGTCCGGCGTTCTTGCTAATTTGAAATGGAGCTTCAGTCAGCAGGCAAAATTGGCAACGCACTAGCATGCAGCATTCGCTTGCTCCAGAGAAGGATATGAACAGCCTCCGGCAAAGGATCTGTCAAAGACCAGCAAGCAACAATTTCGCTGACCGGATTGAGCTGATAGTGCGAGAAGTGTTTCGGAATTGATTCCAAATGGAGCGCTCAAAATAACCTGAGCCGATAACAACGGCGTACGCGATTTTAGCAATGCTCAATCTCGAAAAGCGAGTAGGAGGACTTCATGAGTTCAGAGACGCAGGCGGTAGCTCAAGACGACTCTTCTGCGGGCAGATCGTTTGTCAATGCGCGCGGCATAGTGGGGGTGTCGGTGTACCTCGTAGTGGTTTTTTCGGTTTTGTTGTACTGCTTGTTGGCTATTTGGCCGCGGGTTCTTCCTCTATCAATCACGTCGGCCAAGCCTCAGCAGGGGTCGACAAAGGGGGGCAGTGACGTCAGTATCGTAGGCACCGGCTTTACTGACGGTCTCCAAGTATTCTTCGGGGATGTGCCAGCGAAATCCGTCACACGTAAGTCGGACAACTTGTTGCTGGTAACCCCTCCGGACAGCAAGGCTGGTGCCGTAACCATCGAGATAGATTCTTCTGATGGCCATAAAGCGAGGTCGGGAGTCAAATACGTCTTCGATGACGGCTCCCCTGATTCGTCGAAGTCACCTTCAACTGGCCAACCTCAAGGTCCTCTCGATCCTTGCCTGTTCATTTGCCAGCAATCCGCGCTCCCCTTATTTATTTGGGCCTGCTCACTTGACAGTGGCGTTCGGGTCATTCTGATCGTTGTTATCGTTGGATCACTGGGCGCACTCATTCATGTTGCGCGATCATTTTACTGGTATGTCGGAAATCGAAATCTAAAATCGAGTTGGCTCCTGATGTATTTCCTTTTGCCTTTCAACGGCGGGGGCCTTGCACTACTCTTCTTCTTGATTTCGCGTGGAGTCTCCTCAGCTCAGCCTGCAAGTATCGAGTCCTCCGTTGGAGGATATGCTGCCCTGGCGGCGTTAGTTGGGATGTTCAGTCAACAGGCTCTCAATAAGCTCAAACAAATCGCGGAATCAGTCTTCTCTCCGGCGGAAAAAGGAAAGGATCAAGCCATCTCTTTGGCAGCTCCCAAAATTACTTCAATCCAGCCGATAAACGGTTCCGGTGGTACCAAGGTAGTGATTAGCGGAACGGGTTTGTCGTCTGTATCTAAAGCCACGTTCGGCGGAGTCTGGGCTGGGACGATAGCGGTAGACAACGATAAACAGATTACGGCTACGGCTCCGGCGCATCCGGCCGGAAAGGTTGACGTTGAAGTAGCCACTCCTTCTGGGCAGAGGGGTAGTCTTCCTGGCGCGTTCACTTACCAAGACTCGACCGTGGCCTCAGCGCCCACCGCTGTAACTTCAGTGACCCCCACTGCCGGTCCACCGTCTGGTGGAACGCAAATCACAATCCGAGGCAACTGCTTCGGGCCGAACCCTACCGTGAAAATCGGCGGAGCGCCGGCATCTTCTGTTTCTGTGATCGACTCTAGTTCACTCTCTGCGGTCACGCCACCAGGAACTACGGGCGTCGCCGACGTAGAGGTCACGAATTCTGACGGGAAGACTGCGACTCTGGAGGCGGGGTTCAGGTTCAGCTAGTGCCTCACGCGAGGTTCGGAGTGAATGCATGAGCGAGATTTCGAAAGCGAAAAAGCACAGGAAGAAACGTAAAGTCGCTAATGAAGTCCCAAAGGAGGAAACGTTACGAGATTATCTCGAAGATTTGATTCCCGGAATTACAACACGCAGTCTTCCGGCTTGGCCACCGGACGCGTTCGGTCTAACAGCAGCTACTCTGCATAGGTCTGGCGCTTACAGCACAATTTTTACAGGTTCCCCGGCCGACAGGAAGTGGAGCCTCATGACACGAGACACTGGCGTTTCGTGGAGGAGGGCCTGGGCCCAATCGTCCAATCAGAAGATGCAATTCCCAGACAATGTGGCGAAGTGGTGGGATACCGTTCAACAAGCAGCGCTCAGCGGCATTCCGATGTCGAAAGTTAGGTCGGACGAAAAGCTCGCTCTGACATTACTGAGTATCTGCGTATGCGCCGACGAGGCATCATCCGGTGTGGGCATCCCTATTTCCAATCCAGAAATGCCCAGGTTCGAAGAGGCTAAGCAAGTCATCTCTCCTGGCTCAGCTCCCGCGTTCGATAAATTTCAATTTCATGCAGACAGACTATTGCTGCCTAAAGCAGGGGGTTCGTCTTTATGCGCTCGAATCCATCATTCAAAACTCAGAGTTCTGCCCAAGATGCACACGCCCCAGTCTGGTCTAACGATGCGGGCGTTTTCCCATCATCTCGCCCTGTGCATGCCGAACGAGGTTCACTGCGACTGGCACAATCTTCCCGTTAACACCCAAGGATCTTGTCTGAATTTGCTTCTTGTCCCCTGGCCAAAATCCGTTCGCCCAGCCCAGTTTCAACCTGCTACCTTGGGACCAAGCCCAACCATTCACGGTGGTTCTCATGAGATGTTTACGCTGCACTCCGGTCACTTCGACAAATCAGACGTTAAGAGACTGACAAGAGTCTTGTCGGTTGCAAAGAACCAAGTAGGACGGATCGACGGGGTTGTGTTACCAGAATTAGCTCTAACGATTAATACGCATAGGCAAGTCAAAAATGCCGTTCTGGATAATGGTTCATTCTTGATTTCGGGGATCGGGTCTTCTTCGGGTGAGAATAAAGTTGGAACAAACTGTGTTGCTCTAGACATTCCTATAGTTGGTCTCGATTTTCAGACGAATATTAGGCAGTGCAAGCATCACCGCTGGAAACTAACAAGATCGCAGATCCTTCAGTATGGTTTGAGTACCCACTTGAATCCAGCTGCCTCGTGGTGGGAGCACATTTCTATTGCCGAACGCCGGCTGGTTTTTGTTGCGATGAGACCCTGGCTTGTATTGTCAGTGCTGGTCTGCGAGGACCTAGCACGCCCGGATCCTGCCGGCGATATCGTTCGTGCAGTCGGCCCGAACTTGGTTGTGTCAATACTGGCGGATGGACCGCAACTGACAGATCGTTGGTCCGCTCGGTACGCAACCGTACTTGCTGACGATCCAGGGTGCTCAGTATTGTGCCTCACCAGCGTAGGGATGGCAGAACTGAGCAAACCGCGCCCAGGCGCAATGAGCCGATCGCACGTTGTGGCGCTTTGGAAAGATGCCGAGCGCGGCCTCATCGAAATTGAGTTGCCTGCCGGTGCTGATGCAATCGTGCTTAACATCTCGGTTGATTATAAAGAAGAATGGTCGATCGACGGTAGGAGCGACGGTGGGTTCACGGGATATCCCGTCTTGTCGGGTGTGCATTACGTTAGCGCAGGCACCCAAGAAGAGGTTGACAAGTTCAAGAGTCCCCCAAGGAAGCGCATGACAGCGTTGTCTCCGATCGAAGCATCTACACTTTCTTTGCTCGCTCGTAATCGGGGCGTGTCAAAGAAGCAATACCAAGAACTATTAAATGATGTCGCACTTTCTCTGCAGGCCCGTCGAATCGCTGCAGAATTGTACGAAAGCAGTCACAGCAGGTCGAAAAGAAAGCGAACCAGAATTGCTCGAAAAACAGCAAGGGAGATTCAGGGTTGGGCTGAGGTCAACCAGCGTATTGCCAGACACGGGCCTCGGTCGAAGTACGAGCGCCCCATCTTCTCAGATGATAGAGAATGAAGTGCGTCAAGAGGGAAGACCGAACGGAGAGCGTTCCTCGTCGTTCGCTCCCAGTGACGTGCGCGTTTCCTTGAGGAATTGTCCCAGACAGGAGCGCAGCCAGCCCGAAGCCGTATGCCATAAGGATTGCGATGCCAATGATCTTCCCGCACATTGCTGTGCGGACGCCCATTTTGCCGAAGCGCGATGCGGGATTTCAACGACCGATCCCGCTCAGCGGGTTATGAGTTTGACGATCAAACCCTAAGTCTTGATGATTCAATGGCCCTTACAGTTCGTTGACCCCCGAAAACCGGCCTTTCGACGCTAGTTTTGGACGCTAGTTGGACGCTAGTTGCAAACAAGTTGCGAACTAATGTAGGTTCCGGAAATTCCGGCACGGTCTGTATTCGCCGGCAAGATCTGTGTAGGTTAAGATGACGCGTTCTCCCAGGGGGCGTCGAGATGGATGAAGCGTCCTCGTTCTAGCACGCAAGCGGACGCGACTACGGTCCACCTGAACATTAGCAGTCTGGACTAAGGATTCCGCTGATAGGCTTCCGAGCCCGGCTCCGCGCTGCGCACGCTTCTAGCGGATCAACATTGAACGGACCGAGATTCTGCATCCTTCTACTTATCTTTTCGGCTCAACTATGATCTGATCGGGATCATCTGCTGTTATTTCAGGCACGCCGCGATATTGAATAACTTTGCCGGTCACGCAGATTCGCTTGCCGCTGAATTCCTTCTCGGGCTCACCGAACTTGTGTCTCGTGCTTCCCCAAATCAGCACGGTGAAGACTTGGCTTGGATAGGGCCTATCTAGATTCAGAAACGTAGGCCGCCCCTTTGTTGAAGTGGCGTACTTTGTGCTGACGACGTCTCCGCAAACTTTCGCCGTTTCTCCGATATGATCTTTCGCCTCCGAAGCTGCTAACTGCTTTTGAGCCTCGGCGCGCCCTATAAGCAATAGAACAAACGTCAAGGTCCCGACGAACCACACCAGCCTCCAGACCGAAAGGCATGAACGGCTAGTTTGGAGAACGGGCGCCGGCGACGCCTGGGTGGGTTTCACGGATGATCTCCTTGACAAGAGCAACTTCTGGAGTGGTGTTTGCTGTCCGCTATATTCCCCCAATAACAAGAAGTGTCAAGCATTTTGGAGAAAGGCAGATGTGGCACGAGGAGAAGGTCGACAAAGTGACTCCGCCAATCGAGTAGATCGCCTAACGCAGCATGCTCCCCGTGGCTAGCCAACTGACGGCATTGGGTGAATGTGCGCGCTATGCAGCTTTGTGGCCCACTGGAAAAAGCCGCCACACTGATCGCGAACTCCGCACTTGCCGCATTCATCGAGATATATGTTCTTCCAATCAGAAATTGATTTGCGTGCAAACTTCCAGAGCGATCTTCGAAGAACGCATAGCTGGTGGTTATAAATCGAAACGTGCATCCCCCTCGTGGATAGAATCTCGACTGCCAGTTCCAGTTGGTCTTGATAGTCGGCCGGATCAATCCACAATTTATCCATGTTACGGGGTGCGTACCCAATGTTTTCGAGCCCCATGAGAGCAACATGCTCTACGAAGGTCAAATTCCGGTATATGTAGTCGGCGAGCTCCGCGAGGCGCGGAATTGTGAGGGCGTGGAGAACAACCCGGATTTCCACTCGCAAGCCGTATCTCGCCAACTGTTGAAGACCCAGAACTGTTTGATCGAAGGCCCCTCGAGCCTGAACAGTGTAGTCGTGAATCGACGCGTCATCGGAATACAGCGGAATCCCCAACATGAAATCCGGGTGCCCTATTGCCGCTAACCCAGCGGTAAACGATGGCCGAGAGAAAATTCGCCCGTTGGTGAGCATGTGTAGGTATGTTTTCGGGAATTTGTCGCGCAGCGCAGCGACAAGCGTGAATAACCTCTCACCCAAGAGGGTTGGCTCACCACCTGTGATCACCAACCTCGCTGGAGGACTCTCGATGAGCCTAATCAGTTCCAAATTCCTTTGAAGCAAGGCGTCTGTGTCGTCCCGGTCCCTCGGCGGCTGCGAGCACATTAAGCAGTTGCTGTTGCACCGCTCGGTCGCGAAGATCACGTTATGATCCGAGTCGGGACGGTATAGCGTTCGGACGAACCCGTTTGCGGGCTCCATAGCAACGATGTCACCATTCCGAAGATGTTCTAGTTCCTGGACTGAGGATATAGTCGGGACCGAAACCGCATGTGATTCCAGTTTCGCCGTGGTGAGGAAACCGCGGTAACCGCCCAATTCTTTTGGGTCGCACGGGGTCTCGTTGCTTAGGAAGATGGTCTCGTTCCGATCTGCCTCACCAACCGGTTTCCAGGAAACCTTGCCGACTACGGGTTGCTTTCGGTACTTGTCTGGTATGCCGCCGGTCGTGAGCTTCATGATGGTGCCACTCGGTTTACATCTCCAAGCCCCGAATTCTGGATCCAGGCAAAAAAGATGCGCATGGTCTCTTTGTCCTGCTGCGCTATCAATTCGAAAAGGTGTTTGATCACTTCCATATTCCGGTGACAAAAACCGCTGGTAGGCCTATGACCGAAGATGTCTCCCTGAGTGGCGTGATTGTGGATAGGGTCGGAACCACAATAGGGCTGGAGCGCACAATCCGAGCATCCTGTTAGGGACTGATTGCACGATGCGGCAGCGAGATTTACGAACGCATCTCCGGTAAAGATCTGTTTGCGCGTGTGCTGCCGGACATTTCCAAGACGAAACGTATGGTCTCCCATCTCCGCTAACATCCGAGACTCGTCTGTGGCGTAAACATCTCCATCATAGTTGTAAACAAGCACGTTTATTCCTGCCCCTGCGGGAGATTGTAGGTCTACGTATCCAGTCCCAAAGGGCGTGAGAATCTTGGTCAGAAGAATCTTGGCGTACACCTCGGCAAGGTCATAGCCTTTCTTATTTATCTCCAGAATGTGTGCGAGGCCCGTGCGGTAGAAGTTCAAAAAAGCGTCCAGCTGATAACCAGTCTTCCTTCTGGTTTTCACGGCAAACCCGTACGGACTGATTGGTCTGAGGAAAATCGAGTGAAAGCCTTGGCGTACATACTCGTCAATAATTTCGATCGGATGTTCGAGAGAAAGTTGCGTTGTCGTCATCAAGGCGGCGACCCTATCCACGCCAAGGATCTCGCGTGCGCGGGCAATATTTCTGACCGTAAGTTCATAACTATTGTTGCCAGGACGGGGTCGGTTGGCGTTGTGGATTGCCCCTGGTCCATCGAGAGATGTAGATACCTTGATGTGCTCGTTGCGCAAGTAAAATAAAATCTCATCCGTCGCGTTTGCTAGATTTGTTGTAACCACAATTTCTAGATCTTTGTTCAAAAGCTTCGCTTTTTTCTTGGCGAGCGGAACGATGTGACGAATGACATCAAATGCTAGGAGGGGCTCCCCCCCTTGCAGCTCCAGAGTCACGTTTCGCGCGGGCGTTTCCATCATGAGATCGACGGATTTCTCCGCTGTCTCCAAACTCATGTCGTAAGTGCTTTTGTCTGCCGTTTGACGAGAGACTTGACAGTACTGGCAGGAATGGTCGCACCGGAGTGTGACAACGAAGATATGAAGCTTAGTGAAGCCGTCAATAAAACTGTATTTTGTTCGGTATTTTGTCGCAAGTAGATCTAACAGAGGAGAGGAGCTGTCGTCAGATAAAAACTGTTTTGCCTTAAACGTCGAATACATGTCGGAGCCACGGACCAATTGTTTTCGGATTAACGCCTTTGCCGTACCCAAGGGCCCGATAACAAACTCTCCAACCTCATTGACGAGCAGTTCTCTGTCCTGATCCAATCTCAGAAAGCGGAGTGGCAACAGTCGGTACCCGGACTCAGAAGCTGAGTAGTTTTCGACTGGATAGAAGACTCTAGCCATGAGAACCCGGACTCCTCGTGCCTGGAATCTCTCGGAGTTATTTGCCGCTTATCTGAACGAAGGAATCGGGTTTATCAACCCCAACTGGATCACTTATCGTCCCGGGAGGTTCATCTTCCAAAATTCCGGATTCTGAGAAGGCCTTCGCGAGAATCAGTTCGCGAACAGGGGCAGTCTCGGCCTCAACCTGCCGCCGTAATTCGAACTCCAAGAGAGAATTACAAAACTCTCCGACGATGTCTTCGATTGTCGCTGTTTTCGGGCTGACAAGAGTGGGAGAGATTGGCTTCAGTCGGACGTGCACGACGAACTTGGCGTCCGGAGAATCGGGAAGATGAACATAGGCGATATCACTGAACCAATGACAAGTTCTAAGAATCGCTTCCTTGCTATAAACACGCGAGTCGAGCCGAATCGTCGCCGAAAGTTCCGAATCAGATTCGGAAGCAAAACCCTCCAGTGCGCGATTCACACAAAACCCCCTGAAACATGCGACGAATGCGATGAATGTGAGCTGTGTGAAGAGTGCGAGGAATGCGAACTGTGAGACGAGTGCGAGCTGTGCGAAGAATGGGAAGCGTGTTGTGCAATCATTTTGTATCCTGACCCAGACTGCCTCAGTATGAGTTTGGCTGGCACGGGTTTTGCTGTGGAAGTGGTGACCACCTCAGTTTTGGCGTCGTTCGAAAGGTACGGCAAAATGGGTTTTGCGTCCAGACTTGGAACACCATTGAGGATGGCAAGTCCACCACCAATCAAAGCAGCTAATTTCCCCGGAACTTTCGAGAGAAAACCCTTTTCTTTGGACTTGTCTTGGTCCATTGTCGGACACCTCTTCAGATCGAAAGATTAAGCCAGGACATGCTTCACTTTAGGGTATGCTTCACTAAGAGTGGTGTCAATTCGAAATCCCTACCGTTCTATGAATACATTAGAAGATTATAATTTTGACACGAACTCGCTAGCCGCACTAGCCAGATGGTCTGCATCTTACTGAAACATGCAACGCAAACTTCGTGCTTTGTCCGATCTTGAAGCTCCGGAGGCCTGTCCCCTTTTGAGGCGATTCGCAACTTACATCGTCGCCTCTGGCCAGGGTGCCCAGATTCTCGACGTTGCCTGCGGGGCGGGACGCAATGCCATATTCCTTGCCCGGTGCGGTTGCGATGTTGTGTGTGTAGATAAAAACTTAACAACTCTCCGACAGCTTTGCAGCCTTGATCCGCCTCGAAATGCTCCTTGGGATAATCTGCGGCTGTGCGAGATGGACCTCGCTCATGATCCTTGGCCATTCGGACCGGGCACGGCCGGAGCAATCATAAACGTCCACTTTTTGCTACCCGCACTTTTTCCGCTCTTCCAAAGCTCGCTTATCCCAGGTGGGTACCTTCTCATCGAGACAGTCCCGGCGCACGGAGGCAACTACCTTGAATTGCCTAGAGCAGGGGAACTACGCTCAGCCTTGCAAGGTGCCTTCGATTTCGAGTTTTACAAAGAACGTAAGGCAGGCCCAGGCAACTATGACGCCGTGACCGTCCAGCTCTTGGCAAAGCGCCGCTAACAATCGGCTTGGTCCGTACCATGGATAGAGTCGGAGCGCGAAGCGAAACCTCAATCGCTCAATTGTCCTGCCAGTCGGCCCAGACGGTACAAAGGCAGTACCGCCGCTATATACGGCCGATGGCCGTACATTATGCGTTCAACAGATTTCGACGACGGCAGGTCACAACAGGTCGTGGATTTCGTTGAACTTTGCGTGAATCTCTTCCCAGGACGGATATGGGCCATAACAAAGCAACTCGCACTGTGCCTCGTATTCGAGGCTGATGATCTTGGCGAGTTCTGGCGGCGGAAACAGGGCGTCGCTTTTGGCGAAGCTCATCCCTTCCGGATAGAAATAGCTTCTCGCAAAGTGTTCGCGGCTGATCGCATCGTAATCTTTCTTTATGGTGGCGTATTCACTGGACTTCAGCATGGCGATGACTTCCGCTTGCGCCGCCAGTTGAAACAGGTCGTAATAGTGCCGCGCATAGGTTCCGAGAGACGTCTTGTGGCGCTTGAGCAGTTCCACCTTGCCGTGGATCGCGAACATTTTTTCGACGAAGGTCCGCCGGAAATGCAGTAGGCGCAGAGGAAAGCGTCCCTCGTCGTCCGCGCCAAGTGACGTGCGCGTTTCCTCGAGGAACTGTCCCAGATAGGAGCGCAGCTCGACGACACTGGTGGGTTCGCGGCCGCTCGCCGTTCCGGCTTCAAGGAGGACGCGGTTGGCGACTTCGCCGGTGCCGCCGAAGCGTTGTGTGTAGGAGAAGCGATCGTTGCGCCCGAATCCGCCGATGGTCTGGCTCTCCGCCGCGACGAACGTGAGCGCGGGGTGCGCGCCGACCGCATCCCGGAGGTTTTTGAGTTCACGGTCGATGGCGTTCTTGCCGAGGGCGGGCTTGAAGGCGAGGGGATCGAGGAAAATATCAATGTCTTCTGAAAACCGCTGGATCAGATTCCAACCTTTCGCGAGGCTCGTGCCGCCCTTGAAGATGATCTTGTCGGGAGCCGCGGCGGCCATGATGCGCAGTGCCTCCGTGACGTAGTAATCCTTCTCGATGATCGCGGGGCGCAATTTGCGCGCGTGGAAGTGCTGCTCAGCGCCAAGTATCGCCTGCTCGAAATCGTTGTGTTGAAAAAGCTTCATATCAGCGGCGATCCCTGGCCTGCCAGTTGCGGGCGTGCCGCAGTCCGGCCAGCAGGCCGAAGTCGAACCGCGAGAAGGGGTTCAGGGAATCGCGCAGGCGGCGCAGCGCCGCGCGGTTCTTGCCGAGTTGTTCGCCGATGGCGCCGATCATCGCGCGGACGCGCGGGGGCTCGGAAGCCGCAACCCGGAGCAGGCGCTCAAAGCGTCCTTTTTCCGACAAAAGCTTGACGGTGCGGCGGATGGTTTCTTCCGGCAAGAGCTCGCTTGTACTTCCCGCGCGGCGCAGGAAATCGAGCAGCGCCACATCACTCTCGGAAAGGCTGGCCCATGCCTCCGGCCTGCGCGTATGAATGACGGTGTCGCTGCCGACGAGTTTGCGGGGCAGGCTGAGGGCGCTGGTGGAAATCTCGCTCCGTCTCGCCGTCTGTGTCGTGAATCCGAGAAGATTGGCGGCGGCGATTCCCGCAGGGAAAACGCCTTTGCGCCGTGAGGCGAGCTTCTGGATTGCGGCCGGGTTCGGCCGGCTCTTGCCGAAGGCCGTCTGGCGGGTGCTGTAGTAGACACCCTTGCTCAGGCGTTCAAGCCGCCCCTGCCGCGTCAGGCGCGAGAGGGCCTGGGCGACGGCCTCGAAGGGCAGGTTCCGGAAGTCGTCAAGCCGCCACAGCCGTTCGCCGCCGCGTTCGATCTGCTGGCGGACGAAGGCCATGACCCGGCTTGAACCTTTTGACGGTGTGGCGCGTCTTCCCATGTCGAAAGTATCGGTGCACCTCGAAAACCTGTCAAGTTTTTCTGCAATAAAACTTGACATATGGGCGCAGAAAACCAGCTATTTGCAGCGTTTTGAAGCCGGAGTGAGCAGGGCTTCGCGCTATGCTTCCCTGATTGGCTGCCATAACTGCTTTGGCCGTATCTTCTGCTAAAGTGTCTTATTATATCGACCTTACCAAAGGTGATAAGCAATCGTTACTAGATAGGAGGCTGCCTGTGACGGAGCAAGACCGCCCGAAGCAACAGCTAGAACAAGAAGCCATAAACGCAATGTTTCATGTACTGAACGGCCTTGAGGAAGAGAGCCAGCAGCGGGTCCTTCAAACAGTTGTGGCCTACTATCAATCCGCTTTTCCTGTTCAATCGAGAATACCGCCGCGTGGTGCTGAATCACCAAGCATCGGACCTTTCTCCGAAGACCGTTCGATATCGCCAAAGAGTTTCACAATGCAGAAACAACCGAGTACAGACGTGGAAAGGGTGGCCTGTTTGGCTTACTACTTAACGTATTACCGAGACATGCCACACTTCAAGACGCTCGATATCAGCACGCTTAATACTGAAGCTGCTCAGCCAAAATTTGCGAATGCCACCGTTTCTCTGGAGAACGCGACAAAAATGGGCTACCTCGTTCCCGCGACCAAAGGGACTAAACAACTAAGCGCGGCAGGTGAGGTGTTCGTCCAGAAGCTACCCGACCGCGAAGCCGCGAAAACTGCAATGGCGGGTGTCAAGCCCAGACGTAAGAACCGTAAAGGGGGCCAACGGGAAGAGTCCCAACAGTCCGAAGGAGACGACCAATCGTAGAGCAAAGCAGAAACGCATCCCGTCATCGGTCAAAACGATTAGTGGTCTTCAATCACAAAGGTGGCGTAGGGAAGACCACATTGACTGTGAATATTGCGTCTGCCCTAGCCGACGCGAATAAGAAGGTGTTGCTGGTCGACTCCGACCCACAATGCAACCTAAGCTCTTACCTTGTCGAAGCCAGCGTACTCGACGATGTTTTAGACCGTTCCGATACGGATGCCGGGCAAACGTTGTGGTCTGCGGTCAAACCCATTGTGGAAGCAGCCGGAGATGTGAAGCCGATAACCGCGGTCGAAAGATTCCCCAACGTTTTTCTAATTTATGGGGACCTCAAGCTGGCTGATTTCGAGCAAGAATTGCCCCAGATGTGGTTGGAAGCTCTCCAGCGCAAGCTCAAGGGCTACCGCGGAGTGACGGCTTTAAGTTACACCGTTAATGAGATAGCGGCCCAACATGACGTGGACTATGTTTTTTACGATTGCGGTCCGAACATCGGGGCATTGAATCGCGCAATCCTACTGGATTGCGACTATTTCATAGTTCCTGCCGCTCTCGACGAGTTCTCAATTCGGGCATTGAAAACATTGGGAATTACTTTGGAAAATTGGATCCGGACCTGGCGAACCGTACTGGATTTAGCTCCCGACAATATCTATCTGCTACCCGGTGCGCCGAAGTTTCTCGGATACGTCATTCAACGTTTCCGAGTTTATGGTGGCCAAGTAAGCGCCGGTCAAGCCGCCTATCTTCCAAGATTCGAGAAGCAAATATACAGCGACATCGTGAGTCGCTTAAGGTCAGTCGACCCCGAGCTTGCCTCCGAATCATTAGTCGAGAATGTCCTTGGGGAAGTGCGGGACTTCTCCACAATGGCCACGAAATCTCAAATACAAGGCGTGGCCATCGAAAATGTTCGAGGAGGGAATCAGCAACTGAAGGCAGAAGCCAGAGAGAGTTTTTCGGTGATTGCACAAAAGATAATTGAGCGGTGCTAGAACCACGACAATGGCATCTAGAGAGCTAACCCCAGAAGAAAAAGAACGCATAGACGCAATAGTTGCGCGGTTCGAGTCTCAGCGGGATTTGGTCGCGCAGTTCTTGGAAACTGTTCACGTCATGTTTTCGGGTTCTGCCGAACTGATGGCTTTAGTTCATTCAGTCAAGCGCCGAATAAAAGACAAGGACCACCTGCGAGATAAATTGATTCGAAAAATGATTAAGGACGGAGCCGACTTCGACATCACCCCCGATAATCTCCACTCGAAAGTCACGGACCTCGCAGGATATAGGATTCTGCATCTTCATACGCGCCAAATGGAGCAAATAAATAAGGTCATTCTGGGTCTCATTGACGAAGCTCAATATCCTTTACTCGAAAAACCCAAGGCGAGGGTCTGGGATGACGAGTCAAAGTCTTATTTTGAAAGCGTCGGTATCACTACTGAGCTGAGTCCAAATATGTACAGCAGCGTCCATTACGTCATCGGAGCGAGCAGTAAAACCAAAGTCAGTTGTGAAATTCAGGTCAGGACACTTGCAGAAGAGGTCTGGGGAGAAGTCGACCACAGTTTCAATTATCCATATCCGACAGAGTCAGTTGCGTGTAAGGAACAGATACGAGTGTTAGCGCGTGTTGCGTCAAGTTGTAGTCGGCTAGTTGATTCAATTTATAAATCATACGAGGACTTCAAAGCTAAATAAACTCTCAGCCTAGCTGCCAGTAAAGTCAAGACGCGTGCCCGATACGACGCTGTTCCTCATGAAATGGCTTATGATTTTCAGCGGTTATATTAGGCAGCGCCGGCGGGCGCTACTCTGTTTACGGGCCAGCCGATTTGAATTGACTCAGCGTCGACGATTCACTCCAACGCAGTAGAGAAAGCAGCGCGGAAGTGACCTGTCCTTAATGCCCCTGTGCGTTCCGTGGTCAAAGAGAATGAGCATTATGGGCGAATCGGAGCTTCAAGACTCCGCGCTGCAAAGTCCAGTACCGCGGTGACCTGTTCTCGCGTCGCGTCGAACTGTTCCATGATTTCCTCTATGCTCAGGCCATCCTCGAGGTTTTCAAAGATGGTAGCCACGGGCAGGCGGGTTCCACGGAAAACCCACGCACCGCTGATTTTTCCGGGCACGCTTTCTACTGCCGCGCACTTTGTCCAGTCAGTGCCATGCACGTCTCCCTAATTCCGTTCTAACTGAAAGGCTAGGGAGCCTGCGTATAGGTGTCAACACTGGACACCCCGGCGGCGGATGGGGTTTGTATCGAACTGCGCCGCGCGGTAATTGGTTATTCGACCGAACACAGAGCGAACGACCGACACAACCGACACAGTTCGCTGCGTGAGGTATCTTCACAAGCTGTGCAAAATGAAACAAGTCATTCGCTCTCGCCTCGTCATAATGGGTGATTCGGGTTCCCGTTGCTTAGGCAACCCTGAGTTTCGGCTCATCAAATCGGCGCAGGGAAGTGGCGTGGATCCGTTCGTCGCCCAACTCGCTTGTCTCTGCACGGCAGATCGTACGCGTGCGAAGTGGGTCTTTGTCCCGACTCACGCATTCGGATGCACGCTCGGCGACCGCCTCGTCCTCGAGGGAACCGACTGGGCCAACCTTCGCTTCGTCACCCCTCTCGACATCGCACTTCGGATGGGGGCTCCGTTCCTCGTCGAGCGCGGCATCGACCCTTCAGAAGAAGGGCTTGGGGCCGCACTCATCATGAGGCTGCTCCTCGATTTGCCGGAGGACGGTGGCTACTTCCGTTCACTCGTCGACCAGCCGAAAATGGCGCAGGCCCTGTGGACGACTGTACGTGAGCTGAGGATGGCGGGCGTGCGCGCCTCCCAGATTCCGCCGGAAGCCTTTGCATCACCGGTCAAGCACAAAGAGCTTCGCTCTTTGGTGGCAGCGTACGAGACATTTCTCGCCGCTGAGAAGCGTGGCGACATGGCTACTGTCTACGAGGAGGCGGTTCTGCATCCGGGTTGGTGTCCAATCCAGCCGGCGGACTGCTGGACCGAGTTTCCAGACGCACAGTGGAACCCGTTACAGCGTGCCCTGATCGATAGCATCGCGGGCGAACGCATCGTTCCACAAACGCTCGAGATCGTTGGGACGGCGTTGCCGCGCCGCTATGCCGGCTCAAATGTTGGACGTATTCCCGCGGACCCCCGAACATCGACACTCGCATTTCTGATGGCGCCGGAACGGAGTCAGCCGGCCGTTCTGAAGCTGTTTCATGCCGGTGGTCGTGATGCCGAGATCGAAGAGGTTTTCCGCCGTATTCTCGCATCGGGTCGTTCTCTCGATCAGATAGAAATTGCGTGCGCAACGGACGAATACGCCCGGCTGGTTTGGGAAAAGGCGTGCCGGTACGAGTGGCCGATCACCATCGGCCCCGGGCTGCCGGCCGCGCTAACGCGTCCCGGACGCGCGCTGCTTGGTCTGTGTTCGTGGATTGAAACGGATTTCACGGCCGGCGTTCTGCGCCGGCTTCTCGAGTCGGGCGACCTCACGCTCGGGGGCATCGAGGATCTCACGCCGGGCCAGGCCGCGAGGCTGCTCGTGAAAGCCGAAGCCGGCTGGGGCCGTGCCAGCTACGACATTTCCTTACGGCGCCTCGCGGAACACTATCGTGCGGTCGCCGACGATGCGGATCGGTCCGAGGAGCAGCGCACTGCCAGCGTGCAAAAGGTCGGGCGAACCGAGCGGTTGCTCGCGTGGATTGCCGCGATTCTTGCGTCGGTTCCGGTATGCGCGGAAGATAAGCAGGTCGCGATTCAGGACACCGTCGATGCCGCCGTTGCGTTTCTCGCCTCTTGTGTCGCAAAGGCGAGCGCGCTCGACGGCGCGGCGGCCATCGCATTGGAGGACGCCGTCACGGAGCTTCGTGCGCTCGGCTCGTTCCGTTGCCCGTTGCCTGTGGCGCTTCGCTTCGTCCGCGAGCGCGTCGAAGGGGTCAACGTCGGTCGCGACCGATCTCGGCCCGGCCACCTCCACGTGTCCAGGCTGTTGCAGGCTGGCGTTCCCAACCGTCCCCTTCTCTTCATCGTCGGCCTTGAAGAGGGGTGCGTGTTTCCTGCCGCGGTCGAGGATCCCGTGCTGCTCGACTCCGAGCGGCAACGCATCAGTCCCGCTCTGCCGTGCTCGAGCGACCGGATAGAAGAGGGGGTCCACGCCGTGCTCGCGCGCCTTGCCGTCGTCGAAATGGCTGCGGGCCGTGAGGTGTGCCTCAGTTACTCATGCCGTGACCTCCGCGAGTACCGCGAGACGTTTCCGTCGTGGCTGATGCTTCAAGCCTATCGGCTGCAGACGGCCGATCCGTCCAAGTCGTATCCCGATCTGAAGGCGGCACTTGGGGCCCCGAAGTCATGCGTGCCGGAATCTGCGCCGGCCGCGCTCAGTGACGCTGGCTGGTGGTTGCATGGGCTGAAACTTGCTGGCAACGTTGCCAAGCCCTCCGTCCTGCGGCAGTTTCCGGCGCTGGCGCAGGGCATCCGAGCCGAGGAGGCGCGGCAAGCACCAGCTTTTGGTGAGTACGACGGATTTGTCCCTGCGGCTGGCAAGGCGCTTGATCCTTGCACGCGAGAGCGGCCAGTCTCGCCGACGCAGCTTCAAACGGTCGCGGAGTGTCCCTTCCGCTATTTCCTCGAGCGCGGACTTGGTCTTGAAGCGGTGGAGGAAGGCGATCGCGATACCGACGTCTGGCTCGACCCCATGTTGCGCGGCTCGGAGTTGCACGACCTGTACGCGGCGATGTTGGTGAAGTGCCGCGATGAAAAACGCAAACCGAATCTCGGAACGGACCTGTCCTGGCTGCGAGATCGGACCCGCACACGACTTATGGCTCTGCGCAACGAAATGCCTCCACCGTCGGACGAAGTGTTCGAGCGCGAGGAGCAGGATTTTTTAGCCGACGTCGAGCTGTTCCTGAGGGCCGAGTGCGAGGTCGAAGACGGCCGGACGCCTGTCGGTTTCGAGGTGTCGTTTGGCCGAGTGTTGGGCGAGAACAGTAGCGAGCCGCTCGCGCGAACGGAGCCGATCATCATTGACCTCGGGAAGGGGCTCCGGTTCCGCCTCGCAGGACGAATCGACCGCATCGATCAGATCGGTCCCTCGTCATTTGAGATCATCGACTACAAGACGGGTGGTTATTTCGAGGCCGATTGGAAAGGAACTTTTTCCGGCGGCCGTCGCCTGCAACACGCCTTGTATGGGATCGCGGCTGTGGAGTTGTTGAAACGGAAATATCCGCGGCCGACCGTCGTCGGCGGCGTCTACTACTTCTCGAGCGCGAAGGGACAGCAGGAGCGGAGGCGGATCGACCGTCCGTCCGCGGCGGTGACGACAGCCGTGCTGTCCGATCTGCTGGAGGTGATTGCGTCCGGTACGTTTGTTCACGCCACAGACGAGTCGGCATGCAAGTGGTGCGACTTCAGCAACGCCTGCGGTACGAACGTGTTCGAGAGGGCCGCGGGCAAGCAAAATGATCCGAAGCTTATCGCTTACCGACGGCTGGTGGCCCATGTCTAACGAGCGCCAATTGGCCGATCAGCGCGCGCGGGATCGCATTGTGTCGGATCTCGACCGAAATCTGCTCGTCGAGGCTGGTGCCGGTTCCGGGAAGACTCACGAGATGGCCCGGAGGATGGCCGCTGGCATTGCGACCGGCGTGTATCAGGTCGAGCACATGGCGGCGGTCACCTTCACGCGTAAGGCTGCCGCGGAACTGCGGGGCCGTTTTCAGTTCGCGCTCGAGGATCAGCTCGGACAGAGTGAAGGGTTTCCGGACGCTGCCTGTCGCGTCGCTCGGATTCGAAGCGCACTCTCAAATCTCGAACGCTTTTTCGCGGGCACCATCCATTCGTTCTGCGCGCACCTCCTTCGCGAACGCCCCATCGAAGCAGGCGTGTCGCCCGGTTTCACGGAGCTCGACGAGGTAGCGGACGCGCTGCTCAGGAAACAGTCCTGGCGCGATTTCCTGACGGCGGCGAAGGCCAACCCGATCGTGAGGGAACTGCGCGATTCGGGGATGAAGCCGAAGGATCTGGACAGCGCGTTCGAAAAGATATGTCTGTATGAAGAAGTCGAGTTCCCGCCAGGTGACGCTGTGCGGCCGGACCCGGCGGCAGCTTTCATAGCGCTCGACAAGTTCTGGGCGACGATGTGCCGGAAGCTCCCGAGGGCTATCACGCAGGATACGACTTGCAAGACTCAGAAGGTTGCGCGCCAGTTCTACGGTCAGGTGCGCATCGCGAAATTGCGCCGCGACAGACCTGGCACTCTAGCCGAGCTGCTCGCGACATGGGACTTCGAGCCGAAGATCACGCAGAAGTGCTGGGCTGATGACGTCGCGGCGAAGAAGAAAATCACCGCGGAGGTGATGAAGCTGCACACGGCATTCCGGACCGATGTTATCCAGCCATATCTTGCGTCCTGGCGCCAGTACATCTACCGGCTGAGCATCACGCTGCTCACTACAGCGCGTGTGCACGCCGGGCGCGAGCGCCGCCGTGGCAACACCCTCAATTACGGCGACCTGCTGCAACTCGCTGCTCGGGCGCTGCGCGGCAACGCGGAGGTCCGCCGGGCACTTCAAGGAAAGTACCGATGGCTTTTCGTGGACGAATTCCAGGACACCGACCCCGTCCAGGCCGAGATCATTTTCCTACTTGCAGGCGAGCACCCGAGCCTGCCGGTGGCAGGCACACCGATTAGCACGGCCGAACCTGTCGACTGGCGATCGATACCCCTCCGTCCCGGCGGGCTGTTTGTCGTTGGCGATCCCAAGCAGTCGATTTACCGTTTCCGCCGCGCTGACATCGACATCTACAACGTCGTTCGCGATCGGCTGACCGATCCACGTTCAGGCCAGGTGCTGTCGCTCACCACGAACTTTCGGTCTGGGCCTGCCCTGTGCGAGTGGGCGAACGACGTGTTTCGCCAGCAGTTTCCGTCAGAGCCGACGGCGTACTCGCCAAAGTTCGCGCCGCTCGACGCCCATCGCGCGGAGAACCTTCGCGTCCTTAGCGGCAAAGCGAAGGCTAACTCCTTCGGCGTCCGCACCCTTACCGTCCCGGCTTCAGTAGAGAGGGGTGACGTCCCATTCGCCGAGGCTGACCAGATTGCGCGCTTCATCCGATTTGAGGTCGATGCCAAGCGCCGGTCGTTCGGCGACTTTCTCGTGCTCACACGAAAGAGAAAGAACCTTGCGACGTATGCCGAGGCGCTTGAAGCTCTGCAGCTGCCCGTCGAAGTAAGCGGAGCTGGCGCTTTTGGCAAATCTGAGGAGGTCGCACAGCTTGCGTTGCTGCTGAGGGCGCTCAGTGATCCGCAGGATGGCGTCTCGCTCGTCGGCGTGTTACGCGGGCCGCTTTTCGGCCTCAGTGACCAGGACCTGTTCGAGTTCCGTAACGCTGGTGGCTGGTTCAGCATCTTCAACGGTCGCGACCGAAGTTCCGCACTCGAATCCAGCAATGTCCTACCTCAGCCAGACGTTTCCAGCCCCACCACGTGTGTGCGCTCGGCCCTCAACTCTCTGAATCAGATGTTCCGCTGGACTCGCAGGCTTCCCGCTGGTGCCGCGCTCGAACGGATCCTCGAACATACGGGTTATCTTGCGCTAGCGGCCACGACGCCGGGAGGCGTGGAAGCGGGCGACCTTTTGCACGCGATCGATCGCGTGCGTCAGGTCGTCGAAGGTGGGCACAGCCTAGCCGCTGCCGCTTCAGCGCTCGAAGAGGATCGTGAGGCATCGAGCGAAGTGGAGTCGCTCCCGCTCGAGCCAGGACAGAGCAATGTCGTGCGCGTAATGAATCTGCACAAGGCGAAGGGCCTCGAAGCCTCGGTCGTCTTCCTTGCCGATCCGTGCGGCGGCTTCAAGCCGCGCGTCGACATCCGGATCATTCGTGACGGACTCATCGCGTGTGGTTACTTCAGCATTACCAGTGAGTGGGGCTATGGCGAGAAGGTGCTAGCCGAACCTGCCGATTGGGGTCTATTCAAACAAGAGGAGCAGACATATCTCACTGCGGAAGAACATCGACTGCTCTACGTTTCGGCAACGCGTGCCCGCGACCTGCTAGTCGTGGGGCGATGGGCGAAAACTGGCGGGGGTGGCGTCCGCGCATGGGAGGCGTTCGCGCCGTTCCTGACCGGAGTATCTGAACTCAAGATTCCAGCGAAGGTCAGCGCACCAGCCGCGCAGCCGGCAGACTTGTCCGCGGCTGCGAACAAGCGGGCGACTGCGACGCGTGATACCGCCCACAACCACGCGCGTGTGGCTTCGTGGTCGGCAACTTCCGTCACCGCGGAAGCCCGCCACATCGCAAAGATCGCGCGGTCGGCGGAGAGCGATCTGGACGATCACACACGCGTCGTAATCGCGGATACCCCAAGCCACCGCGCCGACGCCGGCATGGCCTGGGGCACACTGATTCACGGCCTGCTCGAGCATGCGATGCGGCATAAGAAGGCGACTCGCGAAGATCTGCGGAAGCTCGCAATGTGGCTCACCGTCGAAGAACTGGCGCTCCGTTCCGCGGTGGAGGAAGCGCTCGATACAGTCGAACATGCTGCGAAAGGCGAGTTTTGGACAGCGGCAAGGGCGGCCCCTGAGTGCCACCAGGAGGCACCCTTCATGTACAAGCGGAACACGACTGTACCCGAACTCGTCACCGGGACCATCGACCTGACCTACCGAACGCCCGAGGGATGGCGTGTCGTGGATTATAAAACAGACGAAAGCTTCTCACCGGCAACCTTGGCGGGCTATCGGGCCCAAGTGAGCGCGTACGAGCAGGCGTGGACTAGAGTCAGTGGAATGGCCACCGCCGGCACGCTCACAGCGATCCGGCTGGAAACGGGCCTGCCTCCGTCAGGCCCACGGGTCAAGGAGAAAACTATTTGAGTATATCGATACTTGCTGTCTCGACCTGTGGATCGTAAAAATGACGCTAAGTTAAAGTAAGATTAGAATGCGCTTTCCGCGCTTAGGATCCAAGGTGACCACAATTCGACTCGATGAAATGTTTGGACGAGTTATTTCGGCCCTCCGCGGTCAACACTTAGATCAACTCTAAGTTCGTCCAACATCTCCTGTGGCAGCGGAACAAAGGATACATCTGATGCCGTTCCCTCGTCATCAGACAAGGACCATGGCTGATCGCTGTCGCGGTCGGCTGTAGGATCGCCGCCGGTCAGTATTTCGAAGACCTGCGCACGGGTTCGAAGGACGTCGTACATGCGCTCGTCATATGTTGCAGCCAGATAGGGCAAGCCGATGTCCAGGCCTGGCATCACATCCTCGGCAGGTTTGAGGGCCCCGCGTCGAGCGAGTCGTCGGTCGCGTTCAGTCTTGCTTCCGATTCGGTCGGCTCGGCCTGTCCGTTGCTCGATAGTCGCTGGGTTCCAGCCGAGGTCATAGTGGATCACATTTCTGCACTCCCTATGCAGGTCTATACCTTCCTGGCCGACTGACGTGCAGACCAGAACTTCCGGCAGGAGTGGCGTATTGAAACCGCAGAAGATGGCGTTCCGATTCTCAGCCTTCGTGTTGCCTTGAACGAGAACTGCAGCTTCAGCTCGGGCGTTCATGGCATATTCAAGGTAGCTCTCCCGCTCTTTATCACTCATTCGATTGAGTTCCTTGAGGAACGCCTCTAATCGTTGTGCCAAGGTCTCTCCAGTAGCTTCAATGCTGTTTAACTGATGAAGTCCGTAGAAGATTCGTTCAGCCCATGATTCGTCATGCCCCTTAAAGACTTCAAGAGGCAGGCGGAAGAGAATATCATCCCGAAGTAAAGCACGCACGACAGCATCAACAGCATCTCGGCGCGCGGGCCAGTTCCAGGTTTTTTCGCGCAGCGTTATACCAAACAACTGGTCGCGGATGCCCAGGGCGGTCTGTCGATGAAAGACGTCAACGGATTCAAGGGTTTCTTCAGGAGGCGCGAAAAGATTCACGCCCTTGGTGAGACTCGATAGAACCGTGTCCCGACGTCGCCTGAATCTGGCGAGCATCTGCTTGGTGAGTGCGGTGGCGTCAAGATTCTCGTTGTTCTCCTTCAACTCGAAATTGCACGCGAGACTGGAACGAGCCACTCGCTCCGTTGCGTCGCCGTCCCTTGGCTCGTAGCCGCTGGAGAGGTCGATATGTCCATAGCGATAACGCACCCAAGATTCGTCAGACATTTCAGTTAAAAGTTTTTCAGTTAACGTACTCTCAACAGGATTGAGGTGTGCAACGAGCCCTTTGCAGTCCTTCAGTAGCTGTTTCGCGAGAACGTGTTCAATCGTCCTCGCAAGAAACACACGGTCGAGCCGCTCTAGACTTGGAAATAGGGGTCGCCCCTTCACCTGAGCCTTGGAACACAGCAATGAAATAGCCCTGACGTCGTCTTCGGAAAGTGATGGCGTAGGGAGACCGAGTTTCTGAAACCAACCTAAGAGCACGCGGTCAATGAAGAGGCGTACCCCCGAGCTCTCCCGAGCTGTCAGTGACCGCCGGAACTGCTGCATGGCTTTGTCCCGTTCTACCTCGGTTGGCACTTCTGTGCCGCGCGCCCTAAACAAAGCTGCCTTGCTCGATTCTACGTTTTTTCTAATTCGAGCCGAAATGATCTCGTAGAGGACTTGGGCTGTAGGTACCCGGAAACAGAAGATCAGAGACTTCTCCCCAATGTTCCAACTTTTCATTACCGCATCGACTACCCTGCGAATCTTAGGGTGCTTCTGGTCGCGCACCAGCGTTCCTGATCCCGTCAGCCGCTTGAGGATTCTCAGCAATCCATGGTCAGGTCCACTTGCCGCAGCCGCGACTGCATTCCTGCCTTCCATGCTTTCCCACAGGGTTGTGAAACACCCAGTGATCGCCGTACCTAGCGCAGTCTTCCGGCGGCCCCTACTGGCTTGTGCGACCACCTTCATCAACAGGTACTGCGCCAGCTCGTCGCGAGGTTCCAAAGTTTGTCCGGGTTCGTAATGTAAACGGTTATAGTCTGGACGTAGAGTCTGCTGCGCGGATCGAGGATAGGAGCGTCCGATCCAATAGCGTCGATGCTCGTTATTGCGTCTATGTCGGATGACCAGTCGGCTCATGCTCTTTTGAAGAGCCGTGTTCGCTTCCTTCAAATCGTTTGCGCGGTTGAAAAAGGCGCGCAGTAGAGAAGGGACCTCCACGCCCGTGATGGAGCTCGCCGGGCCATTCTTCATCCAGAAATCCTGCAGCCGGGCCATCCTGGGATCTTTGCCCTCTTGATATGTTAACTCTCCCTGGCCATAAGCGGGATCCAATCTCGTGAATTGATCTGCCAATGTGCCCCATTCTTTCCGAAAACAGCTGAGTCAATTCGGGTGGTCGAGCTTTCACCTCAAGCCTCGAGGCACCTGAGGACGTTCTTGGAATCGTGGCATCCGAACGAGCGTCGGTTGCTGTTCGCCACTCGCAACGGAACACCGTGGGATCAGAACTTGTTGCTCAAACGCAAGTTCAAGCCACTGCTTCGGGCGCTTGGTATCCAGGTGCCACGCGGCAATGGCTTCCATGCGTTTCGACATGCGAACGCAACTCTGATGAACAGTTTCGGAGCATCGCAGAAACTGCGTCAGCAGAGACTCGGACACGCCGACGGCTCGCCAGTTACGGACACGATTTACACGCACGTAATCAGCGAGGACGGAAGGCGAATTGCGGCGCAACTTGGCAACGCGGTATGGGGAATTTTGGACGCTAGTTGGACGGAAAAGAGAAACGGCCCAGAGGGAGCATCCTCTAAGCCGTTTGTTATCAACTAAAAATGGTTGCGGGGGTCAGATTTGAACTGACGACCTTCGGGTTATGAGCGCGATGCAGGCCTACACGCGGTACAACGCCAACCAACGAAACCCAAGAAAACACTGGCAAATGTCGCTTTCGTGTTGGGCCTTCTTGCCGCCTGTCGTCGGGGCTTCGTGCATAGAACGTGCATACCTGGCCACGCAGACTGACGATGGTGCGCGGATTCATTCTCGCTGGCGCCGAATCGGCAGTACTCTGACCGTGGGCAAGCTCCTTCCAGTTTTCGCAGGTGCAGTCAGCGGCTTCCGAGCCGAATTTTAAGGAGGTAATCGTGCCAACAACTGTTCAAGAAACACGGGCCGACGAAATCACTCGGATCGGCAAGGCCCACAACATCGCTCAAAGCACCGTGTCGCGGGCCATCGCCACCGGCATGTCCGTCGAGGAATTCTCGAGGTTCGTTCTCTCGGAAGTGTCCATGCGCAGCGCGGTGCCGCTCCGGCAGCCGCCAGCCGAAGAGCTGGACGTCTTGAATCTGACCGAGAGGGAGCAGGGACAATACAACCTGGCGCGCGGGATCATGACCGCGATCTCGAACCGCGAAGCATTGGAGTCCGGGAGTTCGAAGAGCTTCGACTCTTTCGAGACGGAAATCTCGCAGGAGATCGACAAGACCTGGAGGGGCGAACGGCACGGCGGTTTGTTTGTGCCATGGAGTCTCCGCCACGCATGGACGCGGCAACTGCAAGCCAAGTACGGCGACCAGATGCAAAAGCGCGCGGGT